>Ga0070698_100000520_pt1 | contig 41001 bp, 42 predicted proteins | sample KBSK1502metaG_FD_65477 | JGI IMG/M metagenome (GOLD analysis project Ga0070698, IMG submission 65477) | Corn, switchgrass and miscanthus rhizosphere microbial communities from Kellogg Biological Station, Michigan, USA - KBS K1-50-2 metaG | ecosystem: Host-associated > Plants > Roots >...
TGGCCTCGGTCTCCGTGGCAGGGGTGATCGAGAACGTCGGGCACCCCAGCGTGCGGGGCACGACGCTCCCCGTCACGTACGTGCCGAGTGCGACGCTGCGCCTGTTCGATGCGCGCGCGGCGCTCTCGGCCGACGGCCGGTTCACGTCGGGGGGCGTGCTCGGCTACGCGTTCGGCCTGCGGGCCACGCTGGGAGCGCCGTCGCGCGTCCCCGTCGGACTGCTCGCTCGCCTCGACACCGACCGCACGCTGGCACGCGCCGGACTGGCGTTCGGGGTGTCGCTCGGCTCGCAGGACCTCGCGGGCCTCGTGGCCACGGCGCCCGGCGATGCCGCCCGCATCGACGCCCTCGATCTGTACGGTGTCACCACCCGCCGGTTCGCCCGCTCTCGGGGCGTCAGGGACTGAGCCGGAGCTGCCGCAGGCGGGGCGTCATCTCGTACACGTCCCGGATGGACAGGCGGCTGAACGCCGTGTCCTCCCGCGCCCGCCGCACGCTGAGGATCATTCGCAGCGCGAGCCCGCCGCGCAGGTTCAGCCGGTACCGCACGCGCACGCTGTCCCGGGCATATACACGCGCGCCGTGCGGCGTGACGACGCTCACGACCCGGCGCGCCACCAGCAGCAGCGTCGTATCCTCCGCGCCGCGCGGCGCGAACACGTACAGGGCCACGTCGCCCGGCGGCAGGCCGCGCTGGCGCCGCAGTACCTGCGTCACGCTGTCCGGCACCGGGGCGCTCACGGAGAGGCGAGGCCCCCCTGAGAAGAGGGCGAACGCCACGAGCCCGAGCCCGGCCAGCGCGCCCAGACCCACGAGCACGCGGACCACGCCGGCCGCGATGCTCCGCCCCGTGTGGAGGCCGTCGCGCGCGGCGCCGGGCAGCGCATCGACCAGCGCCCGGCTCAGCTCCTCGGCGGTCTGGTACCGCTCGGCGGGATCCTTCGCGAGCATCCGCTCGATCACGGCCGCGAGGGCCGCCGGCACGTCGCCACGCAGCTGGCGGATCGGCACCGGCTCGACCGTAGCCTGCTTCATGAGCACCGATTGGGCCGACTCACCCTCGAACGGCGGCGTGCCGGCGAGCATCTGGTACAACACGACGCCGAGGGCGTAGATGTCCGAGCGCCCGTCCACCCGCTCGCCCGTCGCCTGCTCGGGGCTCATGTAGTGCGGCGTCCCGACGACCATGCCCTCGGTCGTGAGCTGGCTGGCCGAGGCCTCTTGTGCGGCTTTGGCGATTCCGAAGTCGGTGACGAGCACGTGGCCGGAGCCGTCGAGCAGGACGTTGTCGGGCTTCACATCGCGGTGCACGATGCCCCGGCCGTGCGCGTAGCCCAGCGCGTCTGCGACCTGGCGCGCGATGCGGGCCGCGTCGACCACGGAGAGCCGCTGATCCCGCTCGAGCAGCTGCCGCACTGACCGGCCGTCGACGCAGCGCATGACGATGTAGAGGACTTCGTTCTTGTAGCCGCCGACCTTGTAGATCGGCACGATGTGTGGGTGCTCGAGCTGCCCGCTGGTGCGCGCCTCGCGCACGAAGCGCTCCGCCAGCCCGGGCGACGGTGTCAGACCCAGGTCGAGCACCTTCACCGCGACGTCCCGATGCTGCGAGTTGTCTCGCACGCGGAACACGGCGGCGAAGCCGCCTTCGCCCAGCAGATCCCCGACGGTAAATTCCTTGCCGAGCGCTTTTTGGAGGCGGCGACGCAGCGTGGCGAGATCGAGCGACATGGGGGACGCGAAACCTAGGAACGCACGTCGCTGGGCGCTAGGGACCGCCGGCGTCGCCCTGGCGTGGCTGCTCGGCGTGTGGCCCCCGCCACTGTGGTGGCGCGATCACTGGCCCCGGGCGACGGCGATGATGCAAGAAACGGCGGACTGCCGGTCACCGTCGGCCTGTCCGACCGTCCGCCCCACCGCCCTCAAGGACATCACGCCGGTGCTCCAACGCATGGTCATCATCGGCGAGGACTCGCGCTTCCGCACCCATCACGGCATCGACCTGAGCGAGATCGCCGACGCGCTCCGGGCGTGGCGGCAGCGCGACAGGCTGCGCGGCGCGAGTACGATCACGCAGCAGCTCGCGAAGAACCTGTATCTCTCGTCGTCCCGCAATCCCTTCCGGAAGGTGAAGGAAGCGGTGACGGCCCTTCGGCTCGAGCTGGCGCTGCCCAAGGATCGGATCCTCGAGATGTACCTCAACGTGGCGGAGTGGGGTCCGGGGATCTGGGGAGTGGACGCGGCGAGCCGCGTCTACTTCGGGGTGCCGCCGTCGCGACTCACCGAGGAGCAGGCGGCCGAGCTGGTGGCGACGCTGCCGCATCCTCGCACGTCCAACCCGACGTTTCGCCCGGAGCGGACGCTCGCGCGGCGGGGACTCATCCTTGCCAGATATCACGGGGTGAACGTGTACATCCCGCCGGAAGAGGAAGCCGACACGATCCCGGTGCCGACGGTCGTCCTGCCACCGGTGGACTCCGTCCCGATCGACAGTGTCGCTCCGCTGGACAGTACTCACGACAGTCTCACTGACAGACGCACAGACGCACAAACGACTAGACGCACAGACGCAACAGACGCACAGCGGAGAACAGCGGACAGTGGGCGGGACAGCACACCCTGACCTGTCATCTGTTCACCGCTGTGCGTCTGTGCGTCTAGTCGTTGCAGGTCCGCGCTGGTCAGTCAACCAGCCGAAGCGGCATGACCAGCGCCATGTAGCTCGCCGGATCGTCCCAGCCCACCGGCTCCACCGTCGCCGCACGTTCCGGGGCCTTGAAGGTGATCCGCACTTCGTCGGTCGGCATGTACTTGAGGATCTCGAGCAGGTAGGTGGCGTTGAAACCGATCTCGAGCGGCTCGCCCTCATACGTGACGGCGAGCTCGTCCTGCGCCTCGCCCAGGTCGGGCGTCTGCACCGAGAACTTGACGGCCCCACCCGAGAACGCGAGCCGGATGCGGTGCGTCTGGTCGCTCGCGACGACGCTCATGCGGCGCAGCGCGGCCGCCATGGCGGCCTTGTCCACCGTGGCGACCTTGTCGTTCTCGCGCGGGATCACCTGCTCGTAGTTCGGATACGGCCCCTCGATCAGACGCGAGAACACCAGCGTGCCGCCGGCGCGGAACCCGATGTGGTTGTCGCTGCGGGCGATCTCGAGCGCCTCGTCGGCCGCGAACAGGCGGCGGACCTGCTCCAACGCCTTGGGCGGAACGATCAAGTCGGCCGTCGATCCGCCTTTTGCCGGCACGTCCATCTTGGCGAGGCGGTGTCCGTTGGTCGCCACCATGCGCATGTGGTCGGGGCGGAGCTCCCAGAGCACGCCGTTCAAGATCGGTCGGCTCTCCTCCGTGGACGCGGCGAACGCGACATGACCCACCAGCTTGTGCACCACGCCCGCCGCCGCTTTCCACGCCCCGTCGAACTTGACGGCGGGGAACGATGGGAACTCCTCGCGCGGCAGCCCCAGCAGCTTGAACTTGGACCGACCGCACTCGATCCCCACGCGGGACTCGCCGGCCGCGGTGATACGAACCGGGCCCGAGGGGAGCTCGCGCGCGATGTCCACCAACTTCTTGGCGGGGAGCGTCACGGCACCCTCAGCGTCGACCTCCGCGGGCACCGTGGTGGTGACGGCGATGTCGAGATCGGTGCCCGAAAGACGCAGGCCTTGCTTGGTGACTTCCACCAGGACATTCGCCAGGACGGGCAGGGTGGTCTTCGCGGGGATCGCCGCCGCGACTGCGCTCAGCCCTTCCTGCAGCTGCTCTCGAGTGATCGTGAACTTCATCCGCTGCGCCGCCTCGCCCGTGTGGAGATTGTGAACGTAAGAATCTACTACCTATACCTAATAGAACTACTAGTAGTAGTAGTAGAGGACGGGGAAATGTTGGTGATTCGAGCTAACGTCCACGTGGTGCACCGTACTGTCCGTCCACCGCGCTGTGGGCGTGGTGTTGGGAGTGTTGGCAATCCGGCCCATTTTCCCACCGTGCCGCGGCGCGTCCACACCGGCCCACATATCCCTTCCCACATGTTGGCTAGAGTGCGGACAACTCTTGACGCGCCATTTCCACGCGTTCCTTGAACGTCCGGTCCCGCACCATCTGCCGCTCCACCTTGTCCACCGAGTGAATCACCGTCGAGTGGTCCCGTCCGCCGAACGCCTGCCCGATCTCCACCAGCTGCATGCTCAGCATGTTGCGCGCGAGGTACATCGCCACCTGGCGCGGAATGGTGAGCGTCTTGGTCCGCGCCTTGGACCGCAGGCCCTCGGGCGTGACGCCCCAGCGGCGCGCCACGACCTCCTGCACGCGATCGATGCTCGGCGTCGCCTGGCCGGCGTACCCCCCCGCCTCCTCCCCCTGGCGGATCTTGTCCGAGAGCGCCTCGCGCGCGAGCTCGATGGTGACCTCGCGATTCTTGAGCGAGGCGAACAGCAGCAGCTTGATGATGCAGCCTTCGAGCTCCCGCACGCTCGAGCGGATGTGCTCGGCGATGAAGCGCAGCACGTCGTCGGGAATGGTGAGCTCGAGGTGATCCTGCTCCGCCTTCTTGCGCAGGATGGCGATCCGGTGCTCGAGATCGGGGTGCCCGATGTCGGCCACGAGCCCCCACTCGAACCGCGAAATCAGCCGGTCCTCGAGGCCCGGGATCTCTTTCGGCGGGCGGTCCGAGGTGAGCACGATCTGCTTGTGCCCCTCGAACAGCGCGTTGAAGGTGTGGAAGAACTCCTCCTGCGTCATTTCCTTGCCCTCGAGGAAATGCACGTCGTCGACGAGGAAGAGGTCCACATCGTTGCGGTAGCGACGCCGGAACTCGGACATCGTGCGCGCGTGAATCGACTCGATGACCTCGTTGATGAACTGCTCGGCCCCGAAGTAGTGGACCCGCGTCTCGGGGTACTTCGTCAGTACGGCGTGGGCGACGGCCTGCATCAGATGCGTCTTGCCGAGGCCGGTCGCGCCGTAGATGAAGAGCGGGTTGTAGGTCTTGCCCGGCGCTTCCGCGACGGCATGCGCGGCGGCCGCCGCCAGCTCGTTCGACTTGCCGATGACGAAGGTCTGGAACGTGTAACGCTCGTTGAGCGGCGTCGTGGGGACGCCGGTCTTGTCGAGCGCGACCGCCTCGCGTGGCGCCACGAAAAAATCCATCTGGGGGCGCTGCTGACGATCCTCCTGCACGCGGAACACCACGGCCGTCGGACGACCGAACACGCGCTCCGCGGCGCGCGCCAGCACGCCGGCGTGCTTCGACTCGTTCCACTCCACCGCGAATTGATCGGGGGCCCCGACGATCAACCGACCGTCGTCCAGCGCGATCGGCTCTGCCGGCTCGAGCCATGTTCGCACGGTGGCGTCAGGGAGTTCCCGCCGTGCTTCGTCGAGGAGGCGTTTCCAGGCTTCTTTAGTAGACTGCTCCATCCGCGATTAACGAAAGGTGGGACGTCCTGCAAGGGCGGCCCGAAAGTACGGGTCGTATGTGGAAAAGTCAACCTTGACCGCCGCGCTCGCGACAGTGTACCTTCCCCGCCTCTCGAGAGGAATGTATGGGTCCGACGTATCGCCCGCGCAATCGGCGGCGCATCAACAAGCATGGATTCCGCGCGCGGATGAAAGACGTGTGGGGCCGCGCGGTCCTGTCCCGCCGGCGGAAGAAGGGGCGCAAGCGCCTCACGGTCCGCCTGCCCTCCAAGCACCGGAGTCGCTAACGAGAGAACGGTATCCGCGTCGCGTGCGTCTGGCGCGCGGCTCGGAGCTCACTGCCTGCTGGGAAGAGGGTCGCCGCTTGCGCACCTCGCATCTCGACCTGGCGTGGCGTGCCAATCCGATGGGCCACCCGCGCTTGGGCATCGTCGTTCCCCGCTTTCAGTTCACCGCGGTGGCCCGCAACCGCCTGCGCCGTCGCGTGAAAGAAATTCTGAGACGCGATGCGCTGCCGACCCTGCCCGCCGTCGATCTCGTGGTGCGCGCGAAGCGCGCCGCGTACGCGGCCTCCTTTGCGACGCTGCGCGCCGAGTTGGCGGACCTGGTGAGCCGGCTCATATGAGCGTGGCTCGCTGGCCGCGACACGCACTTCTGGCGTTGATTCGCGCGTATCAGCTGACGCTGTCGCATTGGGTAGTCACGCAGTGCCGCTTCGAACCGTCGTGCTCGCGCTACACGTACGAAGCGGTGGAGCGCCATGGCGTGGTCCGGGGAGCGTGGCTCGGTGTGCGGCGGATCCTGCGGTGCCACCCGCTGCACCCCGGCGGGTACGATCCGGTGCCATGAACGCCCAGACGCCCAGACGCCGAGACGCCTAGAGGCCACGTGGAACGACGCATCATTCTGGCCATCTTGCTGATGCTCATCGTGGCAGTGTTGCCGAGCATCCTGTTTCCACCGAAGAAACCGGCGGACGGGCGGTCGGGCGGCAAGGCGGGCGGTGATACGACGGCCAAGCGAGCCGCCGGCGTGCCGGCCGCGGAGTCACTGTCCGCCCTTCCGCCGGTCCGCCCGACCGCCGTTTCTGCCGAAACAGTGTGGGTCACCTCGCCCACGTATCGGCTCGGGTTCAGCACACGGGGCGCGTCGCTGGTGAGCGCGGAGCTCTTGGAGTACCGCTCGTTCGCCGCCCCCGACTCGGGGCGTCCCGTGCAACTCGTGCCGGTCGGCCGCCCCTGGCTGCGCTACGCCCTCACCGCGGGCGGCGACACCGCGACGCTCGCCGACTGGATATTCACGCCGAGCGCCACCCGCGTCCGTGTCGGGGAGGGCCGTGACACCGCGCTGCTGAGCTTCACGGCCGAGCGGGGTGGTGCCAGGATCGCGCTCGAGTACCGCTTCTACGCCGCGGAGTATCGTTTCGCGGCGCAGGGCCGCCTCGCTGGCTTCGGCCCGGGCGGCGCGACCATGCTGGTGGGAATGGGGGACGGGCTCCGCTCAGTCGAGGCGGATTCGATGGACGACTTCCGTCACTACGCGGTCGTCACCAAGGCGGCGAAGACGCAGAGCACGGACTTCGGGGCCCTCAAGCCCGGCGAGCGCAGGATTCTGGACGGGCCGTTCGAGTGGGCCGGCGTCAAGTCCAAGTACTTCTTCCTGGCAGGGCTCGCCTTCGAGGAGAACCAGCCGCACTTCGGCGCCGCCATCGTGGAGGGTGGGCCGCGCAGCGTCACGGCCTCGTCGCTGTTCGGTCGCTCGGCCGTGGCGACGCGGGCGGCGGTCACGCTCACCCTGCCCGTGCCGGCCGGGGATTTCCGGTACCAGTTGTATGTTGGCCCGCTCGAGTATCGCCGCCTGGCCCAGCTCGCGCACGACCTGGACGACGCCAATCCGTACGGTGGGTTCCTGCGGCCGATCATCCAACCGGTGTCGGCGCTCGTGGTGAACATCCTGATCTGGATGCACGACCGGCTCAAGCTCGCGTACGGCTGGGTGCTCATCATTTTCGGCGTCCTGGTACGCGGCCTGTTGTGGCCCCTGAACCAGAAGGCGATGGAATCGAGCATCCGGATGCAGGCGGTCGCGCCGCTCCTGAAGCAGGTCCAGGATCGCTACAAGAACGAGCCCGAGCGGCTGCAGCGCGAAATGATGAAGCTCTACAAGGAGCACAACGTCAGTCCGTTCGGCGGCTGCCTGCCGATGCTCCTGCCGATGCCGGTGCTGTTCGCGCTGTTCTTCGTGTTCGCGAACACGATCGAGTTCCGGGGCGTCCCTTTCCTGTGGCTCCCCGACCTGGCGCGTGCCGACCCATACTACATCATCCCGATCGTCATGGGGCTGTCGATGTTCGTGCTGTCCAAGGTCGGCCAGATCGGCGTACCGCCGAATCCCCAGGCGAAGACCATGCTGTACTTCATGCCGGCGTTCATGACGCTGCTGTTTCTCCGTTTCGCCTCGGGGCTGAACCTCTATTACGCCGTGAGCAACATCTTCAGCATCCCGCAGCAGTACATGATCGCGCGGCGTCGGCTGCGGGAGCAGGGCCGAAAGACGTAGGCGGGAAAGGGGAAACGGGAAGGGGGAAGAGCCGGTGCTGTCCGATCCCATCGTCGCGCTCGCCACGCCTCCCGGCCGTTCCGCCCTCGCCCTCATCCGGCTCTCGGGGAAGGGCGCGTTCGACGTCGCGGCGCTCGCGCTCCAGCCCTTCCGGCCCGACCCGCCCCGTGCCGTCCGCCGCGTCCGGGTGGTGCATCCCACCACGGGAGCGGCCGTGGACGATGCGCTCGTTGCCTGTTTTCCCGCGCCCCGCTCCTACACCGGAGACGATCTCGTCGAGCTGTCGACGCACGGCGGCCTCCTGGTACCGGCGGCCGTCGTCGCGGCACTGCTCGCCGCCGGGGCCCGGCCCGCGGCGCCCGGGGAGTTCAGCCGCCGCGCCGTGTTGAACGGCAAGCTCGATCTGCTGCAGGCGGAGGCGACGGCCGACCTGATCGACGCCGGCTCGCCCGCACAGGCACGGCGCGCGCTGCAGCAACTCGACCGCGGGTTGTCCCGGCGGCTCGAGCAGCTACGCTCCGAGCTGATCGAGCTCGAGGCCCTGATCGCGTACGAGATCGATTTTCCCGAGGAGGACGAGGGTCCCGTGGCGCCCGAGCGAGTCGAGCGCGCGTGGGGCGCGGCGCGCCAGCGGATCGCGCACCTCATCGCCACGGCTCCCGAGGGGGAGCGGCTGCGCGAAGGCGCGCTGCTCGTCATCGCCGGGCGCCCCAACGCCGGCAAGTCATCCCTGTTCAACGCGCTGCTCGGTCGGGAGCGCGCCATCGTGACCGAGGTTCCGGGTACGACCCGGGACGCGATCGAGGCGCACGGGGTCCTCGAAGGCTTTCCGTTCCGGCTCGTCGATACGGCCGGATTGCGGGAGAGCGACGATCGTGTCGAGCGCCTCGGCATCGAGGTGAGCCGCAAGTATCTCGCGGCCGCCGATCTGGTGCTGTTCTGCGAAGACCATCGGGAAACGGGAACGGGGAAGCGGGAACGGGATGCGCGTGATGAGTTCCTGGCGCAGGTGAGTGCCCCCGTGGTGTTCGTGCGTACCAAATCCGACTTGGACACGGCGTCCGACGGGCCCTTCGTCGCGGTGTCAGTGGTGACGGGGGAGGGCCTCGCCGAGCTGAAGCGCCGTCTCGCCGAAGCCGCGTTCGGGCGCCTGCTCGCGCTGGGCGACGTGGAGCCGGTCGTCACGCGGGCGCGCCACCGCGAGGCGCTGGAGCGAGCGCTCGCGGAGGTCGAGGGGTTTCAGACTGCGCGGAAGGGCGGTGTGGACGCCGCGGCGGCCGCGACGCATCTGCGGGCCGCGGTCGGTGCGCTGGATGACTTGATCGGTGTGGTGACGCCCGACGACGTGCTCGATCGTGTGTTCGCGAGCTTTTGCGTGGGCAAATGACCCGCGGGGCCGGGCGCCGTCCCGACATGCCGGCTTGCTGACCCACCTGATCGGGACCATGTTTCCCGTCCCCCTCTCCGCGAGGCAGTCGTGTCCCTTCCCCCGTCCGTGTTTCGACTCGCCACCCTCGGGCTGGTAGCGATGGCTGCGTGTCTCGACGACGCGCGCGTTCCCTCCGAGCAGGCGGCGCGCCGCGCGCCCGGACTCTCGGCCATGACCGTGAGCACCGCGGCGACGAGCGGTACGGTCGCCGGCACCGGTCGTCACATCGTGTCGTTTGCGGGCGCGGTCCCCGTGGATTTCGGCGCGCGGGTGCACGCCCTGGGCGGCACGGTTGTGTGGGTGGCGCCGGGGAGCGGGCTCGCGACGGTGAGCGGCCTGAGCGGAGCGGCCGCGACGCGGCTCGCCGCCGCGAGGGGGATTCTCACGGTGGACGCCGACGCCGCGATCCCGCTCGATGTGCCGCAGCTGTCAGCGCCTGACGCGCTCGGTAACGCGGGGGTGGCGAGCAACGCGAACCCGGCGGGCGCCGTGCGATTCGCTCGGCAGTGGAACATGCGCGCCGTGCAGGCCGACGCCGCCTGGGCGCACGGCTTTCTCGGCTCCTCCAACGTGTCGATCTTCATGCTCGACTCGGGGATCGATTATCTCCACGCCGACCTGCTCGGCCGGGTGGACCTGAATCGCTCGGTCGACCTGCTCGGGACGTTCCTGGCCCAGGCAGTGGTCAACAAGGACACCGTGATCGTGCCGTTCACCGAAGCGGACACGGTCGCCAAATACTTCGCGGGCCGGCAGCCGTTTACCGATCTCTTCTTCCACGGCACGCACACGGCGGCGACCGTGAGCAGCAATGCGGTTCGGGCCGCGGGCATCACCTCGGGCACGACGCTCGTGGCCGTGAAGGTGTGTGGCTATATCGACGTCTGTCCGTTCAGCTCCATCTTGATCGGCGTGATCTACGCCGCGCAAAAGGGAGCCGACGTGGTCAATCTGAGCCTCGGCGGTGCCTTTGCGAAGGCCGGCAACGGACGGTTTGTGGGGTTGCTCCAGAAAGTGTTCAACTTCGCGAGGAGCAGGGGCGTCACCATCGTCGTCTCGGCCGGGAATGCCGCGGCGAACCTGAATCACAACGGTAACGCGTATCAGACGTTCTGCGACACACCGGCCGTGATCTGCGTAGCGGCGACGGGCCCGACCCAGAGTGCTACGGGGACCGATGGTCCGTTCACGAACACCGATGCGTTCGCGTATTACTCCAACTTTGGCTCCGCCATCGACGTAGCCGCCCCCGGCGGCAACAGCTCCTTCGGGCCGAAGCTGCCCGCCCCCGCGACGCGGGACGTGTTCGTGTGGGCCGCCTGCAGCCAGACCAGCCTGCTGGTCAACTGCGCGCCGCGGCCCACGTTCATCCTGGGCGTGCAAGGCACCAGCATGGCGGCGCCGCACGTCACCGGCGCCGCCGCTCTGCTGGTCCCGATCCTCGGCCGGAACCCGGCCCGGATCAGGGCGCGCATCGAGCAGACGGCCGACCACATCGATACGAACGGCCAGAGCCTCCTGTACGGCCACGGCCGTGTCAACGTGGCACGCGCCGTGGGTGCCGTCCCCTGACGCCGTAGCCGATTGGACGCCCAGGCCTCGACGGCTGTCCCGATGCGGTCGCCCGAGCGCTGGCTCGCGTTTCTGCGGATCGCAGTCGGCATCTGGTTCGCCAAGGCGATCTTCACCAAGCTCAGCATCACGCTGGCATGGGGGTTCCTGCCGGTGCCCACTGCCTCGGACCGCTGGATCCATGTGATGCCGCTGCTGGTGACGAAGTACGCCGAAGGAAATCCGGTCGGGTTCTTCCGGGAGTTCTTGCAGGCGACGGTCGTTTCGCACACAACGCTGTTCGCCCAGCTCACGGCGTTCGGCGAGGCCGCGGTGGGCCTCGGCCTGCTGTTCGGTTGCCTCACGACACTCGCGTCGGCGATCGGCCTGTTTCTGGTGGTGAACTACGGGCTGGCGGTGCAGTGGCAGGGCTCGTCGCAACAGGGGTTCCACTACATGCTGATCGTGACCCTCATCGTGCTGCTGGCGGTGCGGGCCGGCCGCACTTGGGGCGTGGATGGGTGGGTGCGCACCCACCGCCCCGCCTCGTGGCTCGCACGGCTCCCCCTGGGCTAAGGCAGGTACAGCAGGTCGTTCGGTCGGTCGCCGACCGGGATGGCCATGATCACCTTGCGCACCTCCGTGTCGATCACCGAAACCGTGTTGGACCGCCCGTCGGCCGTGTAGAGGCGCCGGCCGTCCGGCGACAGTGCCATTCCCCAGGGCCGCCGGCCCACGGCGATCGAGTCGACCACCCGGTGTGTGGCCATGTCCACCACACTCACCGTCCCGGCCGCACCTTCCGTGACGTAGGCCCAGCGCTCGTCGGCGGTGAATGCGATCCGCACCGGCTTGGTCTTGCCGTCGCGGATCGGGAACTGCTCGAGCGCGCTGTCGCTCGCCACGTCGATGATCGTGACGTTGCCGCCCGCTTCCGCAGACACCCACGCGCGGCGCCCGCCCGGGGCGAACGCGATGGTGCGGGGGTTCTCGCCGACGTGAATCGTGCGCAGCAGCCGGCCCGTCTTGGCGTCGAGCACCGACACGCTGTTACTGGTCTCCGCGGTGACGTACAGCTTCTTGCCGTCGGTCGTCACCGCGATCCCCTCGGGCTCGACGCCGACGGCGGTCGAGAACACGACCTTGCCGCTCGCCACGTCGATCGCGCTGGCGTGGGCGATCTCCTCGTTGGACACGTAAGCGGTCTTGCCGTCGGGACTCAGGACCACGAGCTCGGGGTCGCGGCCTGCGGGGATGGTACGCGTCATCTTGCCGCTGGCGACGTCGATCACGCCGAGCGCATCGTCCTGCCCCAGGGCGACGTAGACGGTGCGCCGGTCGGGGCTCGCGGCCAGGCCCCGGGGCCGTCTGCCCACGACGATCGTCGCGACCACGCTGTTCGTTTGCGGCGAGATGACCGCGACGGTGTTGTCGACCTCGTTGCTGACGTACAGCGACGGGCCGCCGGAGCCCGCCGGGAGGGGCAGGACGATCGCGAGCAGGATGGGCAGGGCCAGGATGGGCCACGGCGATTTCGCGGGATGCATGGGCGTCCGTCCGATTCAGTCGTTGAAAATGGCCTGGTCGACGTGCAGCGCTTGGTCGAGCCCGTGCAGGCGGTCGCGCCCGCGGATGCCTCTCAAGATCGCGCCGGTCAAGTCCGCGCCGGTGACGTCCGCGTCCGTCAGATCGACGCCGGTGAGGTCGGCCCAGGCGAACAGCACCTTCCGCAAGTTCGCCCCCGTGAGGTCGGCGTCCGTGAAATCGGCCGACGTGGCGTCCGTCCGCAGCACGCCCATCGACTGCGTCCCCGGATTCACGCCAAGGCTGGTGCGGACGAGCTTGGCTCGGATCAGCTTGGCGCGCGCCATGGGCGAGACGATCTTAGCACCCGAGAGATCGGCGTCGGACAGGTTGGCATCGGGCATGATCACGGCGAACATGCTCGCATCCCGCAGGACGGCGCGGCGCAGGTCGACGCGGTACATCACGACCATGTCGAGGGTCGCCCCGGTAAAGTCCGCCTGCGTCGCGACGGCATCGGTCAGCGTCGCGGCGAACAGTTGCGCCCTGGTGAAGTTCGTCCCGATGAGCCGGCAGCGCGTGAGGTTGGCGCGCTTGAAGTCCACGCCCGTGAGATCGAGCCCCGAGAGATCCTGGCCCGTGAAGTCGGCGGGCGTCTGCGCGGTGGCGCTGGCGAGGGCGCTGAGCACCGCTTCGCGCGTGAGTCGCTGCTGCGCGGACAGCGCTGTCGCGCTGACGCTCGTGGCCAGCAGTGCGGCGGCCGCCCGGGAGATGACGCGCGTTGCCGCGATCACTTAGTCTTGGTCTGCAGGTCCGAGGCGCGGTGGGGTCGGCCCGGCTTGAGCCAGCCGTCGCTCCGCGCCTTCACGTAGAGGTACAGCTCCTGAATGGCGGACGTGTCGAGCAGCACCTTCCAGGCAGGCATCCCCTTGTCGAGCCGTCCGTTGAGCGCCGTGTTGACGAAGCTGTCGCGCGGGAAGTTCGCGCCCGTGGGGCTCACCGCCCACCGCAGGTCGGGCGCGTTCGGGAGGATGGGGTGCATCGCATCCTCACCATGGCAGCGGAAGCAGTACACTGCGAACCACTTCCAGCCCTGGTAGACGGACTCGGACACGAGCAGGCTGTCGCGCAGCGTGTCCCGGGTCGCCGCCAGGGCCGAGCCGCCCGGTAAGACGTGGGGGGCCCGTACGACCGACGCGGCGACGGCGAGCCACAAACCGACTAGACCACCTCGCACGACATGCTTGTGCCTCACGCCGGCTTTCCCCCCTGGTCAGCGGTGGACGTGCCCCTACGGGTGCATCTCGAGCATGGGCACGTTGAAGTCCTGCAGGACGCCGACGATCTCGGCGTGGCGGCGGTCGAGCACGGAGTCGAGGGTGGCCCTGAGCTCCTTGTCGCGGTGCCGCACGCCCATGGCCATGCTCCAGGCGAACGGCATGCCCGACACGGGATCCGAGTCCGGTAGCGCCACCATCGTGAGCGGCACCGCCGCGCGCTTCACCCAGTACCCGGCCTTCGGCCCCCACATGATGGCGACGTCGATCGAGTCCTTCACGATCGCGTCGATGATGTCCTCCGGGTGGTCCGCCTTGGGATCGGGGTTGAGAAAGTTGTAGAAGCCGACCAACCCGACGATACCCCGCGGGGCGAGCGCGTGCGCGGGCGGCGTGTTGGTGTAATCGTAGCCGATCATGTTCACGCCGATTTTGAGGTGCTTCAGGATGGTGTCGTCGAGCGACTTGATCGCCAGGCCACGATCGGCGCGGTACACGAAATAGTAGGTCGAGCGGAAGTAGGGCTTGGTCAGGGCCACGGGGTCGAACCCCAACGGGGCCTCGATCATGACGTCGCAGAACCCCGCGAGAATGGTGTTGCGCAGAAAGCCGCGACGTTGGGGCCACCAGAAGTTCACGACGGCGGCGTTCAGATCCCGCGCGACCACGTGCGCGATCTTGTTCTCGAAGCCTTCTTCTTTGTCGTTTGAGAAGGGCATGTTGTACGGGTCGACACACACCTTCAGCTCCGCGGGCGCTCGTCGTGCCGCGCCCGCGATGAGGACGACCGCAGCCGCAGCGACGAGCGACGCCGCGCTACGTGTGAGCCAAGTGCGATGCATAGTGCTCCCTGCGGATTTCGAAGAGAATGTATTCGGTGCAGAACATACTACACCCGGCGCCGAAGCGCGTTCGCCCCGGCGCCGGGTGCACCTTCCTTTTGCGACGATGCTACGCCGTCACAACCTTACGGCAGGGCGAACACCATGAGCGTGCCGCCCGCGTTGCTGATACTCGTATAGTCGCCGAAGGCGCCAATCGCGCCGAGCGCGGCGGTCGGATCCTCCGGGCTGATCCCCAGAGCGACGCCCGCTCCCGCCCAGCCGCCCACCCCGGAGAGCACGGCGACGTACTGCTTGCCGTCGGGCCCCAGGTACGTCATCGGGTTGCCGATGATGCCGGAGGGCGTCTTGAACTTCCACAGCTCGGTGCCGGTCGTGGCGTCGACCGCCTTGAGCCAGCCTTCCATCGTGCCGTAGAACACGATACCGCTGGCCGTCGCCAGCGCGCCGCCGTAGGCCGCCAGGTTCTCCTTGATCTCCCACTTCTTGGTCCCCGTGGTCGGGTCCCACGCGACGAACGCGCCCCGGATTTCATCGGGCCCGGGGTACATCCGCACGATCGCGCCCACATACCACTGGCCGGCCGAGTACTTCACGTCCACGCCCTCATAGTCCATACAGATGTTGTTCGTGGGAACGTAAAAGAGCTTGGTCTGCGGCGAGTACGCGGACGGCTGTTGATCCTTGAAGCCGATCGCTGCGGGGCAAATATGCTCGGTGTTCTTCTTCGAGGTCGTCCCGTACTGCGGATTGCGGACCGGGACACCCGTCGTGAGATCGATCTTCGACGCCCAGTTCGGTGCCGCGTGCGCGTACGGCTGCGCGATGAGCACCTTGCCGTTGGTCCGGTCTACCACGTACCCGAAGCCGTTGCGATCGAAATGCGCCAGCGCCTTCACCGGCTTCCCGCCGATCGTGGCGTCGAACAGCACCATCTCGTTGACGCCATCATAGTCCCACTCGTCGTGCGGCGTCATCTGATAGACCCACTTGACCTCCCCGTTGTCGGGGTTGCGGGCCCAGATGGACATCGACCACTTGTTGTCGCCCGGGCGCTGATCGGGATTCCACGACCCCGGGTTGCCCGAGCCATAGTAGAACAGGTTCAGCTGCGGATCGTAGGAGTACCAGCCCCACGTGGTGCCGCCGCCGCGCTGCCACTCGTCCCCCTGCCACGTCGACACGCCGAGGTCCTTGCCGCGGTGCGACGGGTAGTTGGGGTTCGCGTCGCCGACGATCTTCACGTCGGCGTCGGGGCCCGTGGAGTATCCGCGCCACACTTCTTTGCCCGTGTTGACGTCGTACGCCGTCACGCGGCCGCGCACACCGAACTCGCCGCCCGAGATACCCGCGATCACGAGATCCTTGATCACGATGGGGGCGTTCGTCATGGTCGAGCCGGTCTTGTAGTCCGCGTTCGGGACCCGCCACACCTGCTTCCCGGTCTTCGCGTCGAGCGCGAGCAGGTCGCCCTGCAGCAGCTCGATGAACAACCGGTTGGTGCCGGCATGGTAGGCGAGGCCGCGGTTTACGAGGTCGCAGCAGGCGATCGCCTTGGCCTCGGGCGGCTGGGCGGGCTGGTTCCGCCAGATCATCGGCGCGCCCGGCTTCGTCAGATCGAGCGCGAACACGATGTTCGGGAACGCGCTGTGCACGTACATCACCGTGCCAATCACCAGCGGGTTGCCCTCATGTCCGCTGAGCACTCCCGTGGAGAACGTCCACGCGGCCTTGAGGTTCTTCACGTTTGTTTTGTTGATCGCCGTGAGCGGGCTGTAACGTTGCAGGTCGTACGTCCGACCCGCCATCGTCCACTGGCCCGCCTCCTGGGCGGCGGCGGACACGGCGACGAGCATCAGACTCGTCACGAGTCCACTGGACCACAGCTTGAAGCTTTTCATAGCTGACCTCATGTTGAGGATGAGGATGGGGAAAAACGATCTACGCCAACATGCCCATCGGTCGCCCAACGCTCCGCACGAGCGGCGGGCCACGCTCCCGACGGGCCACAGCCAACGTCCAATTCGTCCGCACTGGATTGCTGACTAGGGATAGGGGTTATATCCCCTGGTCCCGCGACTGTCAATCAGCCCGGGAAAGGCCGACGGTTCATCCTGAAACGGATGGGTCGCCCCGCCATACCCGGGCGCCGCTCGGACTGAAGCCCCCCTCATAAACCGCCCCGCCCGGCCCCAGCGCACCTCGCACCCGCCCCGCCAGCACACGCGCCCCGGCCGCATCCCCCACGATCCCGTACACGGCGGGTCCCCACGAGCTCTGCCCTACACCCACGGCCCCCCACTCCCGCATCCGCTCCACCAGCTCCCGCGTCTCGCCCGGCGCGAACACCCCCCCCTGGGCCGGCGCGAACCAGCCGCCCGTGATGCGCTGCACGTCGCCGAGGGCGGCCCCGAACTCCATCAGGTCCGCTTCGGCGAGCGCCGGGAGCAGTTGCATCAGCACAAGGTGGGCGACCCGCTCTACGTCGCGCGCGTCCGGCGCGGGGAGTCGCGCGAACGCAGCCGCCTCCTGGTCGCCCGCGAGCCCGGGCTTGCCCCGCGGCACCGCCACGATGCAGCGCCACGCCGCCGGGATCGTCAGGCGCGCGAGCAACGGGGCGACGCCGTCGGCGTGATCGGCCCGCCCGCCCTCGAGCACGAAGCCGCCGTGGGCGAACGTCCAGGTTCCGACCCCCGAGCGCAGGCCCCGGTCGACCGCGCGGGCGAGCGCGGTGACCTCCGTCGGCAGGCCGGCCAGCTCGGCGGCGGCGCGCGCCACGGCGAGCGCGAGCTGGGTGCCCGAGCCGAGGCCGGCGTGCGCCGGAATGGCGCGATGGACGCGAAAATCCGTCAGCAGCTCGACCGCGTGGTGCGTAGCGAAGCGGCGGGCGAACTCGAGCACCCGCGGCGCGTCGGGCCCCTCGGCCGCGAGACGCGTGGCAGGGCGGGCTTCGAGCAGCAGCGAGGGCGCCGGGACCGCGGCCCCGATCCCGCCGAAACGGCGACCCAGGTCGCCCCGCAGGTCGAGCACGCCGAAATGAAGCCGCGCGGGCGCCTCGACGAACAGGGCCGGCTCTCCCGTCATCGCGCGGCGGACTGTTCGGGGCGTGGCGCCCGGCGCACGTAGTCGGTGAGCAAGGCCATCGCGTCCCGCTCGCGCGGGCCGGCGGTCTTATCGACGATCACCTGGAGTCGCGCGAGCTCGTCGCGAATCTGTTCGGGCGGGAGGAGGTGGATGCGGGTGGCGAGGATCGCGGCCTCGAGCACGGCATGCCGGGCCCGGTTGAAGCCGAGGAATTCGCGCTGGAACCCGCGATGCACCACGCGGCTCACGATGCGGGCACGCGGCGGGGTCGCGTCCAGCGCCGCGACGCGGACTTCGCGCCAGGAGCAGGCGGCGTCGAGCACGACCCCGCGCACCACGGTCGCCGGCTTGGCCGGGAACGCGACGTTGGAGATCGCGCCCTGTGCGAACAGTAAGACGTCGTCCGTGAGGTTCACGACGGCGGCGCCCGTCGCCTCGAGGTTCTTGAACGTCGTCGTCTCGAGGAACGGCTTGATGACGATCTCGTCCTCCGCCCACTCGACGCCCATGGGGGCGAAGTTCACCGCCCCGCGCGCGTCCATGGTGGTGAGAATGGACTCGATGATCACCGCGCCGACGCCATCGCGGCCGCCGGGCGCGCGCCGTCGGCGTGGTCGGGGAGCGCGTCCCGGGAGGAGGCGGCCCCGTGCAGGAAGCGGTCCAACAGCACGTAGCCGTGCTCCGTGAGCACGGACTCGGGGTGGAATTGCACGCCGACCACCGGATGGCGCACGTGCTCCACGGCCATGATCTCCTCGTCGTCCGCGGTCGCCGTGACGCGAAGCTCGGCGGGCAGACCGGCGCGGGCGATGACGAGCGAATGGTAGCGCGCCGCCAGGAACGGGGTGGGGAGTCCGGCGAACAGGCCACGCCCGTCGTGCCGGATCCGCGCCGCCTTGCCGTGCACGGGCCGCCCGGCGCGCACGATCGCGGCGCCGTACGCGGCGCCGATGCACTGGTGACCCAGACAGACGCCCAGGATCGGGATCGTCGGCCCGAACCGACGCACGACGTCCGTGGAGATCCCCGCTTCGCCGGGAGAACAAGGTCCCGGAGAGATGATGATGTGCGAGGGCTGGAGTCGCTCGATCTCCTCGAGCGTCGTGGCGTCGTGGCGTCGTACGACGGCGTCCTCCCCGAGCTCGCGCACGTAGCGCGCCAGGTTGAAGACGAAGGAGTCGTAGTTGTCGATCAACAGGATCATGGGCTCATCCACTCAGAACGTCACGCGATCCTTCTTGGCGTCGATGGTTGCGGGATCGAGACCCGGCACCTGCTTGAGGTCCTCGAGGGACTTGAAGGTGCCGTGCTGGGAACGGTACGCGATGATGGCCGCGGCCTGGGAGCGCCGCAGGGTGAGGCCGCTCTCCAGCTCGATCGCCGTCGCCGTATTCACGTTGATCCGCGGGACTTGGTCGGCGGGGAAGTGCGTCGCGAGATATCCGAGCACGGCACGGAACTCGTCGTCCGTCCCCTTGGCGCCGAGCGCGCTCATCTTTCGAAGCGTGCCCGCCCATCCCCCGCGATCCTGGCGCACCGACATTACGACGTCCGCGGCGTGACACTGCGAGCAGAGCCGGACTGTCTCCTGCCTGCCCGGCCCGTCGGGCAGCTGCGCCGCGGCGCGAGGGGCGCCCAGCCAAGCCACGATGACCACCGCCGCGCAGCGCACCTCAGTGCTCCATCGGGAATCCGAACGCGTACAGCCGACCATCGCCGGTTGCCACGTATACCTGGCTGCCGCCGGCCGACAATCCGGCATGCGCGACGGGCGCGATCGTGGAGCCGCTGTTCCACAGCTCGTTGCCGGTCGCCCCGTCGAGCGCGTGGAGGACCACGGCCGCGGAGGACGGCGCGCCCCGGGAGAGGGCGAAGATCACGTCGTTCACGACGGCCGGCGCGAGCGACGCCGGCATGTGGCGCGACACCCAGCCGGGATCGAGCCTCGGCACGCTATCCTGTTGGATCACCTTCCATGCCGCTAGGGCGCTCCCCCGTGACCCGGCGGACGCTACGAGCCAGTGGGTGTCGTCCGTGTCGGCCCAGCTCGCGAGCGCATCGGCTGCGGTTTGCGACGACAGCGGCGTTGTGACGAAGGTCGTGCGGCGACTGTCGAGCAGCCGGATCCGTCCGTCCCGGCTCGAGGCGGCGATCAGCAGGCGACCGCCACGATCGAAGATGACGGGCGAGGAGCTGAAGGCCGGCCCGCCAGAGCGATACGTCGTCCGCGGCTTCAGGGTGCGCGGCTCGAGCACGACCAACCGGCCGTCGCTGGTCGTCACGTAAATCGCTCCGTCCGGACCGATGGCGGGACCGTGGGCGCCGGCAACGCGCCCCGGCCACCTGGTGACCTGGTGCGTGCCGAGGTCGAGTGCCCAGACGGCATTCGGGGCGGCCCCACACCCGCGGCTCGTCGCCACGTAGGCGAGGGTATCGACGACGATCAACCCGCGCGCGTTCGCGTGGGGCGGCAGGAACGGCACCGGTGGCTCGGCGTCGGAGCCGTTCATCACGTTGAGGGTGTGGAGCATGCCGTCACTCGGCAGGACGTACACGATGGGAAAGGGACGCGGCGTCGGGCGCGGGGCGGGGGGCCTGGGCGGGGCCGGGGCGGGGGCGGGCGCTTCCGGTCTGCGCGCCACGAGCGGCGCCAGCGTCACGGCGCCCTCACCGGGTTCGCCGACCGCGCCGCGGGCGGGTTGAGCGCCGCGCGATGCACCGCCCGCTCCACCACTCAACGTCGGAAGCGCCGCGTTGGTCGAGCGCGCCACACTGGGCGTCATGGCGCGCGCACACGCCGGCGAGCCACCAGCCGGTGGCGCGCCTGTGCCAAGCCGTCGCTCCCATTCCACCCGGCCGAGGTCGGTATCGATCGCCACCACGCGATCAGGCGCAGCGGCGACGAAGCCCAAGGCCCGGAATCCGCGGTATCCGATCATGAGATCGAGCAGCACCGGCGGCATCACGACGCGTGCCGCGGTCGACTCGTCGGCCAGCGTGAGCTTCCACACCAGCTGGAAGCCGGGCTTTCGTAAGCTCGCCGCCGAGATCTTTCCTTCCGCCCGGACCCACGACGAGCGCTGGGCGTCGTACCCACCGGTCGTCCAGTCCTGCGCCGGCGCAGGCGTCCACGTCACGACACCTAGGCAGACCACCGCGGCCGCCGCCGACGCTCTCATGGCGTGATGCCGAAGCAGTACAACGTGCCGTCGAACGTGCCGAGGTAGACGCGACCGTTCGCGATCGACAGGCCGGCCCAGTGGTTCCAGGACGTGATCTGCGCGCCGCTGGACCATAGCGCGTCGCCGGTCTGGCCGTCGAGCGCGTACAGCACCGCATGGGTGGAATGCTTGATGCGGAACTCCGACGAATTGGCCCCGAGGCCCAGATCCGGCGTCGCCTGGGTGGTGCTCTCACCGCTGCCGTAGGCGAAGACGGCTCCGTTCGCGACGGCCGGCGGCTCAGCGCGATTCATGTCGCGAGAGATCCAGGCCGGTGTGAGCTGGAGGCCGCCGTCCCGCTCCTCCAGCTTGAACGCGGCGATCGCGCCGTCCCGGACTTCGCCGTGCTCAAGCGGTGCTTTGAACAGCGAGTGCTTGGGTCCCCAAAACGGCGCCAGGACCCAACGCGCGCCGTTCGCGTCCACCCAGCTCGCCATGGCTCCCCAGATTCCGGCGGAGGCGAAATTGAAGCCTTCATTGCACAGCTGCGGCGTGCGGTACAGCGGCGTGCGATGGTCATCGCCCCCGATGGACTCGGTGTCCATCAAATAGACCCGGCACTCCTTGCCGGCGGAGACCATGAGCTCCCGGCCGTGGTAGTCGAAGATCGCGGGCGTCACCTGCATGTCCAGGTCGCGCTTGAACAGCCACTCGGCGTTCGACGGCGCGAAGTAATCCACCAGCTCGAGCGCCTTGGTGGTCGTATTCTGCTGAATGCCGACGATCCCGTTCCCGTAGATCCCGCGCTCGGGATCCCACGGCCCGTCCCCGGTGCCGGTGTACATGACGTCGTGCGAGCTGATGGCGGGACCCGTGCGGCCCCACATGCCGCCGCCCGCCGGTCCCCAGCTGCCGACCTTGCCGCTGGCGAGGTCGTAGGTATAGGCCACGTTTGGATGACCTCCGCACCCTTGAGCGGTGTGGGTGTAGATCACGTTTTTCCAGAGGTTCAACGCGTACGGCTTCCCGTTCGGCGGCATGAACTTGGCGGGCGGAGCCGCGTCCTCGCCATCGGCCACGTTCACCTGGTGGAGCGTCCCGTCCCACGACACGGCGTAGATCGTGTAGCGTCCCGGGACGGCGGTCGGGCCGATCACCGGCGTGGCGGTGATGCCGCCGGGGCACATGAGGCCGCTCCGCGGAACGGTGTCGCCCACCGACGAGTGGTCGAAGCGCTTCGTCCAGAGCAGCACGCCGCGGTCGGCGTCGATCGCGTACAGGTTGTCCGACACTCCGGTCACCACCACGACCTGCGTGGGTCCCGCGCGCGTGTCCACCCGACCCACGACGAGCGCCGGCAGGAGCGAGTGCATTTCCCGCGGCGCGTTGTCGAGCGTGACCTTCCATAGCAGCCGGATGTCTTTGGCGCTGCTGGTCGAGAGCAGCGTCTCGTCCCCCTGCCAGGCGGTGCGCTGCGGGTTACCGCCGTCGGTCAGCCAGTCCGCGTGCGCCTGCTGCGCCGCGCTGGGCGGAGCCGCCAATGCGCCCAGGACCACCGCGAGCCGCGCGCTGCGCCAGCCACGGTTCGGGATCATGCGAGCAGTGCGGTGATCAACGCCTGCGCTTTGTCCAAGGTCTCTCGGTACTCCTGCTCGGGATCGGAATCGGCGACGATGCCGCCGCCCACCTGAAAATACACGTCGCGCCCCCGCACCAGATAGGTTCGGATCACAATGCTCGCGTCCAGCGCGCCGCTCGTGCTCAGGTAGCCGATCGCGCCGCAGTACACGCCTCGCGCGGTCGGCTCGAGCTCCGCGATGATCTGCATCGCGCGGACTTTCGGAGCGCCGGTGATCGAGCCGCCGGGAAACGCGGCGCGCAGCAGGTCCACCGCATCGTGCCCCGGGGCGAGGTCGCCCACGACCGTCGACACGAGGTGGTGCACGGTCGCATAGTGCTCGAGCGCGAACAGTTCGGGGACCCGCACCGTGCCGGGCCGACACACTCGCGACAGATCGTTCCGCAGGAGGTCGACGATCATCACGTTCTCCGCGCGGTCCTTCTCGCTTTCGGCGAGCGCGAGAGCGAGGGCCGCGTCGTGCTCCGGGCCCACCCCGCGGGGCCGGGTGCCTTTGATGGGGCGCGTCTCCACCCGGCCGTCCGGCTGCACGCGGAGGAAGCGCTCCGGCGACGAGCTCGCCACCACCAGGTCACCGAACTCCAGGAAGGCGGCGAAGGGCGCCGGGTTGCGGCGCCGCAGCCGGTCGTACAGCGCGAGCGGCGTGCCCACGAGCGGTGCCTCGAGCCGCTGCGACAGGTTCGCCTGGAAAATGTCGCCGGCGCGGATGTACTCGATCACGCGGGCGACGGCGTCGAGGTATCCGGCATGCGTGAAGTTCGAGCGCACGCCGGGAATGTCGGGGACCGGGTAGGATGGTGCGGCCGAGCCCCGGGCCGACCGCGCGGGGTCTCCCTGCGCGACAAAACGACACAGTCGCTCCGGGAGACCCCGCGCGTCCGGCCCGACCGCGAGCCGGTCCTGAACGAATTCCAGCCGTCTCGCAGCGCGCGCACTGCCCGCGCGCCCCCGCTCCGGCATCCCCGTCGAGACCACCCACGCCCGCCCGGCCTGGTGATCCCACGCGATCACCCAGTCGTACAGCCCGAGCAGCAGGTCGGGTAGGGCCAGATCGTCGTACCGCGCCCGCGGGACCCGCTCGAGTGCAGCCCCCCAGTCGTAGCCCACGTATCCGGCCGCGCCGCCCTGGAACGGCGGGAGAGCCGCCACCGCCGGCCGGCCGTGCGGCGCGAGCAGCGCCCGCACATGCGCGAGGGGATCCGCGTCGACTCGGATCCAGCTTTCGTCCACGAGCTGCTGCGTGAGCAGACCCTTCGCCCGCACGGCGGTGAACGGATCGGCGGCGAGGAACGAGTGGCGCCCGAGGTGCTCGGGGTCGCTCGCGCTGTCCAGGAACACGAGGTCCGGCACACCGGCGAGGCGCGCGCAGCAGTCGAGGGGGTCGGGAGCGGGGACGAGCTCTGCGACGAGCGGTGCCGCGTCGCTCACCGGCGGCTTTTGGTCCGGGGCGTGCGCCGGGCGCGCGAGCGCGTCGAGCGTTGCGTCAGCTTCACGTGCTCGGGGCCGCGGTCGTCCGGGGGCGTGAGGTACCCCCATTGCAGCGCCCCTTCCTGGCGATACGTCTTCCCGAGGGTCACGGCGAGCTGCGCTTTCGCGAGCTCGCGACCGAGGTAGAAGGCGTGCGTCGGCTCGTCCACGTCGAGCTGCGCGAAGATCTCGTGGATGTCCGTGCCGCGCACGAACTTCTCGCTGTTGAACACGGTGATCGCGTCGCGATCGGTGAAAATGCGGAAGTTCGGATCCGTCACGGCGCGCTGCAGCTCGCGCAGCTCCGCCTCGCTGTAGGCGAGGAGCGCCGGGTCCTTCACCGTGACGAGCCGATCGTCCACGCCCTTGGGGAGCGTGTGCTGCGTCACGGCGTGGTACATCAATCGCCGGCCGATGTCGATTTCGCGCACGGCGCCGCGGGCCCAAGGAATGACCTCGGTCGTGAGCACGGTGCGGACGCCGAGCTCCTGGCAGATCGCCAGCAGCAGGGCGTTCACACCGGTCGTGTCGGCGGCGGTGAGCTCGGTGATGTTTCCGATCCCCATGAACAACGGCGCGTCGGGGTAGCGCCGCCGCGTTTCCGCATAGCGCTCCAGCGAGCGCATGAACCCGAAGCCGATCGGCTCGATGATGGGGTCGATCAGGTACGACACGCCCCAGCGGTCCAATGTCGCGATACTCGGTTCGAGGCTCTCCGGTCCCCGGCCGGCGTCGGGAATCACCACCACCCGCGTTCTGGTAGCGGCGAAGTCGCGCGCGACCTCGAGATTGGAGCCGTTCACGCTCAACACGAGCTCGGCTCCGGCCCGCACGGCGGTGCTGATCTCGCCGGGGTCGAGCGAGTCGATGCTCACCCGCAACCCGGCCGCGACCAGCTCGCTCACCACCGCGGCCAGATCGGGGAACTCCCGGCCGGGGGTACAGCCGATGTCGATCAGGTCGGCGCCGCTTGCTCGGTAATGCTCCGCTTCGCGACGGATCGCCTCCCGCGCGAGCCGCGGTGCGTTGTTCACCTCGGCCGCGATCTCGATGTCGTACGCCCCGTAGTCGCGCGCCGCCGCGGCCCGCCCGAAGTATTCGGGGATCTGCCGCAGATCTTTGGGGCCCTTCTCCACGGGTACGCCGAGCTTCTGCGCGACCACCGTCGGATCGCCCTCGCACAAGCCGGGGAGCACGACGAGGTCCGTGTCGGGGGAGGGAGGAGCGTCGAGGAAACGCGCGATCCACGGCGTGGTCATGAGCGCGGCCACCGTGATCTTCATGACCGCCACGTCCCATGCGAACGCCGGCGTCATGCCGGCCACGACCCGGCGCAGCGCGGGCTCCGCGAGCTTCCCGGTGACGAACAGGACGCGGCGCGGGGCGCGCGGCGCCGGCACCGCCGTCACCGCGGATCGCCCGCGCGCACGAACTTGTTGGGCGTCCCTTCGAGCGCGCCACCCTTGGGGCGCCACAGGACCGTCTCTTCGAGCTTGCGCGCCAGCTCGAAGTCCTTGTCGGTGATCCCGCCCGCCGCGTGGTTCTGGAGCTTCACGATCACGCGTCCCCAGGTGACCGACAGATCGGGGTGATGGTAGGCCGCTTCGGCGACGTACCCGATGGCGTTGACGAGCATGAGCGTGGTGGGCCAGCCGTCCGTCTTGTAATTGCGGCGGATCCAGCCGTCCTCGTACCACCAGCCGGGAAAGTCCTTGAGCTTGGCTTCGATCTGGGCGTCGGTATACGTCGGCTCTTTCGCTGCCATGGCGGCTCCTTGGTCCGGGGCTAGACGACGCTCCCGCCATTGACCGACAGCATCTGGCCGGTCACGTAGCGCGCCGCGTCGGAAGCGAGGTAGACGGCCGCGTGGGCGATGTCTTCCGGCGTGCCCCAGCGGCCCAGCGGAATGGACTTCGTGATGCGCTGTTTGACGCCCTCATCGAGCCCGCTGCCATATGCGGTCTCGATCCAGCCGGGGCCCAGTACGTTGACGCGGATGTGCGGCGCGGCGGCCTGGGCGAGCGCGCGGCTGAACGAGTACACGCCGCCCTTCGCGGCGCAAAACACCTGGGCGTACTCGCCTTTCATCCCGCCGGCGAGTACGTGGTCCCACGACATGTTCAGGATGACGCCGCCGGGCGGTTGCGCGCGCATCAGCTCGAGCGCCTTCCACGAGGCGAGCACCGTGCCCCGCAAGTCGACCGCGAGCAGGCGGTCGAGCTTCTCCGTCCAGGAGAGGTGCGATCCCGCGCCGGTGAGAATGTCGGCGCCCGCGTTGTTCACCCACACGTCCACGCGGCCGAACGCCCGGCGCACCGCGTCCGCCAGGGCGTCGACATCGCGACTCTCCGCGATGTCGGCCTGGAGCGGCTCCGCCCGGCGCCCCGCGGCGCGCGCCTGCTCCGCGGTTTCCTCGGCGCCGCGCCGGTTGCCGCGGTAGGTGAGCGCCACATCGGCACCTGCCGCCGCGTACGCCAACGCAATGGCGCGGCCGATACCGCTCGACGCGCCCGTGACCACCGCCACCCTGCCGCTGAGCGAGAGCGTCGGGACGGCCGCGTCCTGGCCGCCGGGCGCCGCCTGCAGCACTTCACCCGATTGTCGTTTTGACATCGCGTCTCCGGAAGCCTAACCTACCGGCGGCTTCACGATAGCCACAAGGGAGCGCGCGGAAATGCGTCTGTTGGTGAGCGTCCGAGGGCCCGTCGAAGCGCGCGCCGCGGTCGCGGGTGGTGCAGACGTGATCGACGCGAAGGACCCAGATCGCGGGGCCCTGGGCGCCGTGCGGGCGGACCGGCTCGCGGCGATCCGGCGCGAGGTGGGCGCGGCACGTCCCGTGAGCGCCGCCCTGGGAGACGTCCGTGATGACGCGATGGTGGCAGCCGCGGCGGCCGCGGCCCCGGGGCTCGCGTTCGTGAAGCTCGGCTTCGCCGGCGTGACGGGCGAGGCCCAGGCGCAGCGCTTGGCGCGCGCCGCCCTGCGCGCCGTCCCGGCGGCGACGCGCATGGTCCTCGTGGCGTACGCCGACTGGCGCCGGGCGGACAGCCTCGCGCCGGCCCGCCTGGTGGCCGTGGCCGCGGAGACGGGTGCCGCGGGCCTGCTGCTCGACACGGCCTGGAAAGACGCCCCGCTCTTCGCCCTCGAGTCGCCGGATGCGGTCGCAGCGTGGGTCGACGCCGCGCGCGCGGCGGGGCTGTTCGCGGCGCTGGCCGGAAGTCTCTCGGGAGGGGACTTCGCGACGGCGCGTGCCGTCGGCGCGGAGCTCGTGGGGGTGCGGGGCGCCGCGTGCATCGGGGGCCGCAGGGGCCGCGTGTCGCGGGCCCGGGTCGCGGCCCTACAGCGCCTGGTCCGCGCGGCGCCCGCGCTCCCCCTCGGGGCCCTCCCGTAGCGCCACGTCCAGCTGCCCCAGGTCATCGGCGGTCACGATGAGGTGCTCCACGCCCGACGGGAGCGTGCGGAGGAAATGCGAGTCGACGAGCTTCTTGTGTCCTCCCTCCGCCGGCTTGATGAGCACCACGCGACGCGCCCCCAGCGCACCGGCGAACCACGCGGCAATGCTGTCGCTCGTGACGTCCCACGAGTGGGGCAGCGGATCGGCGGCGCGGAGCCAGCGATAGGGCGCGAGCACCGGCAGGTGTCCGGCTTGCAAGGCCGCGGCGACGCCGCCCACGCCGTCGACGAGCGCAGCATCGGGGATGCGCGCGGCCAGGGCATGTGCGTATTGATCCATCCCCAACACCGCCATCCAGTGCGCCGCATCCTCGCCGATCCTCGCGCGCTTGAACATCTCGCGCACCGCGTCGGTGAACGGTCCGCCACCCGGGACGACGACCAGGCGGCGGCCCGGCCGGAAGGCGGTGACCGCCTCGATGGTGAGCTCGAAGGCGCCCGCCTTGCCGAGCAATCCCCCACCGATCTTGAGCACCGTGTGAACGCCATCGCGGGTGCCCCTCATGAGGGAAACATCAGCGCCACGGCCGCGGCGGGGGCGTGGCGCGCTGCAGGGCCCAGGCGGTCCGACAGGGGGATCACCTGAAGCCCGGCGCGCCGCGCGGCCTCGGCCGCGAGAAACTCCCCCAACCCCGTCACGACTGCGCGGGTGAGCGCGGGGCAGCGGGCGCGCGCCCGCACCACGGCGTCGCGCAGTCGCGTCGCCTGCGCGTCCCACAAGGCGTCCGCGATGCCGCTGACGCCCTCGTCATCGAGCAGTTCGCGGTCGGCGCACACCACGCGCGCGAGCCGCTCGCCGGCGAAGACGCGCGTGGCCGGACGACCATCGGGCGTGGGAACCGAGTAATCCTCCGGGGCCAGCTCGCCGCGCCAGAGGTGGACATCGCCGGCGAGCGCGAAGCCTTCCGCCGAAACGCCGGTCGCCCGGCCGCGCACCGGCACAGTCGCGGCGATCGCCTCGGCCGGCGTGCGCAGCGCCCCCGTGTAGACCAGCTCGCCCTCGCGCAGGCGTTCGGTATCCGTCCTGCCCGCGGCCCGCGGCACGCCGCCTGCGATGGGAACGATGTCCGTCGTGGTCGAGCCCACGTCGATGAGTACGCAATCGGGAACGAAGCGCGCCACGAGGTGCGCGGTGGCGGCCCAGTTCGCCGCCGCGACCGCATGTGGCTCGCGTCGTGCTTGAGCGGGTGTGAGCCAGCGCGCATCGACCGTCCACACCCGCACGCACGCGTCCGCAAAGGCCGCGGTCACGGCGTCGAGCACGAATCCCACGCCCTCCCGCTTGGTACGGAACAGCTGCGACAGCTCGGCCGTCATCGTGATGGCGTGCGCGTCTCCCGGCGCGGCGCCGACGTCGCGCGCCAGCCGGCGGAGCAACGGCGCGAGTGCAGCAGGATCGCGTTGCAGCTCGTAGGGCACCGCCCGCGTCGCGACCACGCGGGCCTGCGCCACCCGCGCGCCCTTGGTGTTCACCCCTCCGATGTCCCAGCCGAGGACCGCCGTCATTGCGCGTGATCCCGGTGCTCGACCTGCGCGCCGGGCGCGCCGTGCTCGCGCGGGGAGGCCGACGCGAGAGCTACGCGCCCGTCCGATCGGTGCTCGTCGGAGCGGAGGCCGGAGCGGGGGACGCGGTCGCGCTGGCGCGGGCCTATCGCGACGCCCTGAGCCTGGAGGACTGCTATGTCGCCGACCTCGACGCCATCGGGGGCGGCTCGGTGCAGGGCGCGCTGCTCCGAAGGCTCGCGGACCTCGGCAGCGCGCTGCTCGTGGACGCCGGCGTCGCCGACCCCGTGCGGGCGCTGGACGTCCGCGCGGCGGGCGCCGCGCAGGTTGTCGTCGGTCTGGAAACGCTGCCGTCGTTCGCGGCCCTCGCCGCTGTGGCCCGCGCCGTCGGCGCGGAGCACGTCGTGTTCTCGCTCGATTTGCGCGACGGCGTGCCCATCGTTCCCAGGGGGGCTCAACAACACGGCACAGCGGTCGAGCTGGCGCGGGCGGCGGTGGACGCGGGAGCCACGAGCCTGCTGGTCGTCGACCTCGCGCGTGTGGGGACCGGGCGGGGGGTGGACCCCCGCCTCGTGGAAGCGCTGCGACGTGCCCACCCGACCGTGCGGCTCCTTGCGGGGGGTGGCGTGACGAGTGCCCAGGAGATCGCGCGGCTCGCCGACCTCGGGCTCGACGCCGTGCTGCTGGCGACGGCGCTGCATGATGGTCGCCTGGGGCGCGCCGACCTCGAGGCCGTGCGGCGTCCTCACCTGAGGGACTCGCGGTAGGTCGCCGCCTGCCCGACCGTCTCCTCTACTTCCACTTCTACGGCCGTGAGGTCCACGCCGCCCAACCCCGCGAGTTCTTGGCGCACCCGGCCCGCGAGGTATTGCGCCAGCATTTCCACGGTCGTGTTGGGCACGGGGAGGAGCGCGCAGTCCTCGCGGGGAAACACGTAGCGCGGCCTTCCCACGACTGTCACGCTCACGCTGTCGCCCTCCTCGCGCACCTGGATCTTCGGGTTCTGGAGCGGGAGCAGCACCTTGTGATCGATCTCGTCGGTGAGCCGCTTCATGAGCTGCTTCAACTCTGCGAAGTCGAGCACGTAGTGCGCTTCGGGGTTGAGTCCGCCCTCCACCACGACGCGGGTCCGGTAGTTGTGGCCGTGTAGCCGCTCGCAGCGGTGCCCGGGGAACGTGATGAAATGGGCCGAGGCGAAGACGAGGTTGTCCTTCGTGACGGCGACCTTGAAATTCTTATGGGCGGGCACGCCAGCCCCCTTCGAGCAGCACGACGTAGATCGCCGCGCCGGTCAGGTCCGCCGTGGCGCCGGGATTCAACGTGTTGGCTTCATCCCGCAGCTCGCGGTCGAGGGCAGCGATCGCCTCCCGCCCCGCAGCCGTGCGCACCCCCCCGGCGTCGAGCACGCCGCGTCCCCGCTGCTGCACCATGGTCGCGGCCGGCAGACCGAGCTTGCGCGCAATGTGGCTGTCGGGAGCGGCAGCGAGGAGCGTCAAGTACGCCTCGACCACGGCGTCCCGCCAGGGGAGGCGATCGGCGAGCGCGGCCTGGAGGGCCGGGGCGCCCAGCTCGAACGTGCTGCGGAAGTCGTTCGCGTATTCGCGGGCGACCGCGTCGCGCGCGACCGCGAGGGCCATCACGTCACGCAGCGTCGCGGTGGGCGTGCCGCCCACGTCCTGGTCGGGCGTCCGGCCCAGTCCGCCCGGAGCGGCCAGGCGGATCGCCGCATAGGTGTCACGCGCGTCCGCCACCGTGGTCGCGGCCAGGGTGGCGGCGAGCCGGGCGCGCAGCGAGGCCCCGCCGGGCGTCAGCGCCGCCCGTGCGAGTGGGGCGAGCAGCAGGACCAGGCCGAGGTTCGTATTGGACGGCGCCCAGCGGGCCGTGGCTTCGACGGCGGCGCGGATGGTGGTGCCGAGCGGCCGCTCCCCGGCTGCGGCCAGGGCGGGCCCGATGGCCGCGGCGCTCGCGAGGAAGTCCTCGTAGCGCACGTCACGGAAACTCGCAAACGGGGACACGTTGCCGGGTTTTGGGGCACTCACCTCGAGCAGGCAGGCGAGCTGAGCGGCGGCCGCCACCTGGGCCGCCTGCGGCGTGCCGCTCACTGCTGCGCCACGCGCCCGATGAGCAACTCGACGATCGCTGCGGCGACGTCGAGCGACGTCGCTTCCTGAAGGCCGCGCCATCCGGGAATCCCGTTCACCTCCACGACGTACACGGTGCCGTCGCGCGCGGGCAAGAGATCCACGCCCGCGTAGTCCGCACCCACCGCGCGGGCTGCGGCGAGGGCCAGCTCCGTGCGCTCGGGCTCGAGCCTCACGGCCCGCGCGCGCCCGCCGCGCGCGAGGTTGGTCTTCCAGCCGGGCGCGCTCCGCTCGATCGCGCCGATCACGCGGCCGCCCACCACGAAGGCCCGCACGTCGCAGCCGGCGTGATCGATCGTGCGCTGGACATAATATACGCCCCGCAGCGTTTCCAGCGTGCGGAACACGCGGAACGCCATCTCCTCGTCGGTCACCCGCACCATGCCGAGCCCCATCGAGCCGAACAGGGGCTTCACGATCACGTCGCCCAGTGCGCGAAACGCCGCCAGCGCCGCGTCCGCACGCTCGCACACCACCGTCTCGGGCACCCGCAGTCCCGCCTGCTCGAGCAGCGCCGTGGTCCACAGCTTGTCGACGGTGCGCTCGATGGTGCGCGGGGGATTGATGACCGGGATGCCACGCTCTTCCAGCGTGTGCAGCACATCCACCCGAAACACGATCTGCTCGAGCGAGCCGGCGGGGATGATGCGCGCCAGCACCGCGCCGCACGCACCGATATCCTCGTCGCCCGCCGCCACCCCGGCCGCCGCCCCTCCTAGGTGCGCCGCCAGAGCTTCGTACGGCACCACCCGCCCTTCGTGCCCCCGCTCGGCGAGGGCGCGGCAGAGCTGGTCGGTATGCCACCCCTGCCGCGCCGACAGGATCGCGACGCGCACCGCCGTCAGGTCGCCTGCTGCCCGAGCAGCACGGCCCTGAGGGCGCGGTTCCATGACGGACGCGGCATGTCGGGCTCCGGTCTGAGGTTCACGTCTCGAACAACGATGCGCGCAACACGTCGGGGTTCACACGTCCCGCGTGGTACGTCTTCCCGCTCTGCACACTCGTGAGCCACACTTCGGCGGGGCTGAAGAGCAGCGGATCGATCTTGTAGAAGTCACCGTCGTAGCGCTTGAAGACGTCATAGAACGGCGTCCCATAGTCCTTGGACGCCGAGGCCGGAATCTTGGGCGCGAGCGCGGCGAGCTCGGCGTCGTCGGCGTTCACCGTGTAGCGCGCCTGGCCGCCGTACAGGATGCAGTCGTTGGTGCGGCCGATGGCCCGGAGGTCGTTCTTCGCGACGGGCGGGAGCGGCGCCGTGCCGATGCCGCTCACGACCTTCGTCACGTCGAAGCCGAGCGTGTCCATCTTGTGTAGCCCGGTCTCGAGGATGCGGGCAACGACCTGTACACCGCCGGCGAGGCTCGCCGTGGGCGCGACCACGCAAGTCAGCTGCGCCGGTGCGAGCCCCGCCTTCTGCCCGACCCAGGCGGCCACCTCGTCCGTGGGCGCGGCTCGGGTCTCGAGCACCAGCACGCCGCGCCGCGCCTGCTCCGCATAACGGAGTTTCGCAAACAGGTCCTTCTCGACCCGCGCATGCGCCCGCAGCGGCCCCGACCCCATCGCGAAGTACTTCCCCACCTGGATCGCCCACCCGGCGTATTGGGATGCCATACAGCTGACCGCGGGATGGTCCGTCCACACGCGGACGCCGGGCCACGGGTCGCCCCCGATCACGACCGGCGGGTACGCCACGTCGGCGAGCCCCCCCATGCAGATCTCCGACAGGGCCCGCCCCGCGCCGTAGCCGCCCGGCGTGTCGATGCCGGCGTCGATCACCCGAGCGCCCCCCGGGAGCGTGCGCGCAGTGATGCGCAGCTCGCCGGCGTTCGCCACCATGGTGTCGGCGATGCGCCAGGCCCGCTCGTTGAGGCCCAGTCCGGTCTCGCTCACGCCCCCACCCATCGCAGCAGCTCTCCTTTTCCGAGTTCGGCGAGGTCGCCCGAGTAGCGCTCGTAGCGTCCCGTGACCTGGGCGGCGGCTATGTCGAGCCGGCAGCGGGACCCCAGGTAGCGCAGCAGCAGCGCGACATGGGGGGGCCGGTAGGTGCAGGCGTAGCGGAACGTGGCCGGACGCTCGACCTCACCCAGCGAGACGATCGATCCCCGTTTCAAGAATCGCCCCGTGCCCGGGCCCGCGTTCCCGAACAGGACCACCGTCCCGGCGATCATGCCCTTGCCCATCCCTCGGCCCGCGTCCCCCGTCACGACCAGCAGTCCCCGCCGCATGCGGGCGCCCGCCTCGTCCCCGACGCTGCCCCGCACGACGATCTCGCCACCGGTCATGCCGCGCGCGGCGCCTACCGGCGCGCCACCGGCGTTGGCGCCCGCGTTGCCACGCACGTCGATCCGCCCGCCCGACATGGCGAGCCCCAGATCGCGCCCCACGCTGCCGTCGATCGTCAGCTCGCCTTCCGCCATGCCGGTCCCGATCCCGTCGATCCGCGTGCAATCCCCCTCGATCCGGACGACGCTCGCTCGCTCGCCCTGGACTCGGAAGAACTCGCCGAGCGTGGCCGGGCGGCCGCCGTGCACCACCGGCAGCGCCGCGATGGCGGTGGCGCCGAGCCCGGCAAACCGGTCCGCGGCGATGCAGTCGGCGACGAGCGTGTGCGTCGGCTGGGTGGCCAGAGTGAGGGTGACGGCGTCGCTCATCCCAGAATCTTTCGGAGGTAAAAGTGGTGGGGCCCGAGCTTCCCCCCGTAGTTCCCCGCCGTGATCGTGAGCACACCGGGCCGGCACGCGGCGCGAATCCCGGCTCGCATCGCCGCCTCGATCGACGGGCCGTCGGTGCCGTCCAGCACGATCTCGAGCACACTGTTCACAACCTCCGGGAGCTGCGACTGTGTGACGGCTTTCAGAGTAGGGTCGAAAGCGTCGTTCGTCGTGGCGATCATGTTGCTGTAGCGCTTCGACCCGACCTTGCTCCCGCTCCGCACCACCCCGCCCGGGAACGGCAGGATCACGCCCGGCGCGCCGGTCATAGCGGCGACGGCGGCCTCGGCGGCGGCCAGCGCGGCGTCCGCATCTCGCGCGAGGATGAGGAAATTCCCCCCGCCCACGCCCTTCAACATCCCAAACGTCTCTTCGATCAGGAACTCCCCTTCCATGACGGGGATGCGCCAGTAGCGCTTGCCGCCGATCACCTTGCTCGCCTGGAACCCGTCCCCGAACACCCGCAACGCTTTCCCAACGGGCAGCCGGTCCGGCGCATGGGGGAGGCCGTCGAAGCAGGCCGTCGTGGGGCAGGTGAGCACCGTCTGACCGACCCGCACGATCAGCTGCTCGGGAAGGCTCGCTTTATCCATGGTCAGAAACAGCACGCTCACGCCGGGCCGTCCGTCGGGCGTCTCGCCGTCCGGGAGCTCGCGCTCGATACCCGCCTCGCACTTGCACCCGATCACCGACGTGGCGAAGCCGGTCAGTTTGACGGCCGCCTCTCTGGCCCACCCGAGCGTCTGCCCCGTGATCAGCAGGCGGGCGACTCGCATCGTGAACGCCTCGGCGAACGTGTCCTCGATCGCGACGCCGTTGATCTTCACGGCTCCGCCCCGTAATTCTCGAACGCGACCGTGGCGTAGTCGTCGAAGAAGCGCTTCACATCCTTCTTCACCGCCACGTCGTAGTCCGGGCGCACGGCGAGCCGCGCTCCCGCGGGCGCACGCCGCAGCTGGCCTTCCTCGACCACGATGGCCCCGCCTTTGATTACGTAGCGCGGCGCCGCGAACATCGTCGCCCGGTCGGCATCCGGTGCGTACACGGTCACGTCGGCGTCCGCGCCCGGGCCGAGATGTCCCTTGTGCGAGAGACCGAGCAGCCGGGCGGGACCGGCGCGAGTGACGATCGCGATCTCGCCCAGCGTGTATTCGCGAGCCAACCCGTCCAGCAGCGCGCTCCCGGCCAACAGCTTCTGGTTCACGGCTTTCAGGCGGTCGTCGCGGTAGGCGCGGTCCATCAAGAGGCGGATCAGCTCGGGATACGAAAGGAACGTGCCCCCGTTGGGATGGTCGGTCGAAAGCACCACGCGCCAGGGGTCCTGGGCCAGCAGGAACAGCTCGAGCCCTACCGCCCACTGGAGCGCCGAAACCGCGGCCTTCTCCCGGTAGGAATAGGGGACGATGCCGCACCCCGTCTCGAGCTCGATGTCCACGTTGACCCACTTCCGGCCGCTGCTCGCGTACAGCAGGTGCTCGACGGGGCCGTCCGCCGTGACGGTCGTGGCGGACCCGAACATCACCTGGCCCACGTCCACGCTCACCTGGGCGTGGCCGTTCACGTACTCGATCACGTCTTTGGCGGCCGACTTCCACGCCTTCCCCCGCTCGCCCCCGTAGCTGTGAAACTGGAGATGGGTGAAGTGCGCGCGCTGACCCGCGAGCGCCCGCATGGACTCGAGCGTGGTCGCGGCGTTGCCGGGCTGGCCCAGGTTGTTACAGTGAATGTGGACCGGGTGCGGCAGGGCGAGCGCGTTCGCCGCCCCCGCCAAGGTCTCGAGGATCTTTCGGGGGGTGACCGCGCTCGACCCGACCGCGTCGTCCAGCCCGCTCACGTTGCGGCCGCCGCCCGCCCCACCGCTCTTCCATACCGCCACGCCGCCCGGGTTCACGATCTTGATCGCATACGCGCGGGTGACGCCCAGCAGCCAGCCTGCGTAATCGCGCGCCCGCGCCGTCTCCCCCGCGGCGATCTGGCGCAGCAGGTAATCGTCGTTGCCGAGCAGCACGAAAAAGCCTGAGTCGATGAGCGGTGTGTCGTCGAGCTCGGCGTGTGCATGCCGCGCCGCAAGCGGCGCCACCGCCGCTTCCATCGCCGTGGTGTAGCCGAGTCCGGCATAGCGATACCCGGTGGCGAACGTGCTCGGTACCGTCCCGCCTGTTCCGGAGCGTGCCGGCGGGCCGTCCACCAGCCGCGGCGCCGGCGCGGGATCGGCGGCGTGCTCCTCCGGCAGCAAGCGCCGCGCGTGATTCACGCTCGACCCGGCGACGTGCGCGTGGATGTCCACCCCGCCGGGCATCACCACCATCCCGCGGACGTCGAGGCGCGGCGCGCCGGCCGGCAATTCCGCCACGATGCGGCCGCCCTCGATGCATACGTCTCCCACCACCCCGTCCACCCCATGCGCGGGGTCGTACACGCTGCCACCGGCGATCCGCAGCCGGGCGGGTGTCGTCACGCGCCACCCTCCAGTCGCTCGCGCAGCGCCCGCACCGTGGCCGTCGCGCTGCGCACGTCCCCCCCCTCCAGCGCCGGCCGGAGCGGCAACGGCACGTCGTCCATGCGAAACGCCGTGCCACCCTCGTGGATGCCTGCCACCCCCGTGTCCACCGCGACGACGGGTTTCCAACCCGCGGCGCTCGCCCGCGGCCCGATCGCGACCGTGGCGACACCGGCGAGCCCCCGAGCCACGGAATCGGGCAGTGTCGCCGGCGCGCCGATCACGAGCGCCGCGTCCACCTCACCACCCGCGAGCCGTCCGGCCGCGCCGGCGTGTGGCCGGTACGTCGGGTACCCGCGCCCGAAGTCCACTGCGAACGGGAACCCCGTCTGCCACGTGAGCACGGCGTCGGCCCCCGAGCGGTTCCCGCCGCCACGGAGCGTTGAGAGGGCGCAGCGCGTGCGGCCGTTGAGGGCCTGCGCGAGCGCGATCAGGGCCTCCGCGCGGTCCGGGTCCAGGGGGATCGGGCCCGGCTCCGCGTCGGCGACCAGCGCCACATAGCGCGCTTGGGTCATCCCGTGGACCAGTGCGATCGCTGGCGCGAGCGCCGCGTCGGTCCCGGCGACCCGCCCCTGGACGGTCGCGCGCATGGCGCCGAGTGCATCGACCTCGGCGTCCGGCCGGATCGCCACCCGGCCGTCCGCGTCCGCCGGCCCGCGCGCTTCGCCCAGGTCCACCGCGATCACCCGGCGGCTGCTTCTTCCCGCTGGCGCGGCGAGGCCCACGGCGTCGACGGCGTAGCGCGCGCTGTAGCGCGGATAGCGCGCGCCAGGGTCCACGCCCCAGAACACCACGAGGTCGGCGCGCTGACGCAGCTCGCCGAGGGTTGCGCCCGCGCGTCCCCGGCGCTGCGCGGCGAGCACACCCGCTCCGGCCGTACCCGCCAAGCTGTCGATCGCGCCCCGGAGGCGATCGGCGATCGCGACGGCGTCGCGCTGCACTTCGCAGGAAATGTCCCCCGCGAGATAGACGAGCGGGCGCTGCGCGCCAGTGAGAACCTTCGCCGCCTCGGCGATGGCGCGCTCGAGGGTGCCGGCGCGGCCACGTATCCGGATCTCCTGTGGGACCTGGCCGTCCCCGAACCACGCGGTGCCCAGCACGCACGCCCGTTGCGCCTCGGTGAGACGACCGCGCTCGACCACGACCGTGATGTCGTCGCAGGCGCAGCCGCAGCCGAGGCACGTGACGTGCTCGACGGCGCTCACGCGATCCTCGCGCGCTGCGCTTCCAGGGACAGGTACAGGGTGCGGGCTCGGGCGGCGAGCGCCGCGCCGCACGCGGCCACCGTGCCCCCGCGCGCGAACAGCGTGCAGATGGGATGGCCCCGCTCGATGCGTTCCCTCGGCGGAGGCACGTCACGCACGTCGTCGTCTTCCAGCCAGCGCGCCGTCCCCTCCGGGACCACGTCGTGTCGGGCGTACAGGATCGCTTTCCCCACCACATCGGCCGGGCCAGGCCCGGGAAGCGCCACCTCGGGGAGGTGCCCCGCGCAGGCGCGAGCGTGCAGCTGAAAGATCGAAATCCCCCGCGCCCGCTCGACGAGCTCCATCGACGCGCAATAGCGCGGGTTCACCTCCACGGTGTAGGGCACGCCGCTGCGAGCGACGAAATCGATGCCGTTGACGCCCACGAGCCCGAACGCTTCGGTCACGGCGGTGGCGAGGCGGCACGCGTTGCCGAACAGCGGCTCATCGGGGGCGACGAGCATGCTGCCGCAGTAGCGGAAGCCACCGGCCCCGAAACGCGGATCCCCCGCGAGGGCCTGCGACACGCCCAACGGCACCGCGCGGTGCCCGTCCGCGGCGAACACGATCGACCCCGGAATGCCCGCCACCCGCTGCTGCAGGTAGCTGCCGCGCGGCAATGCGCCACCGTGCCACGGCACCACGCCGCTGCCCCCTCCCGACGCCCGCGGTTTTGCGAGCCAGCGCCCGCCCCTCGCCGTCCCGGCGCGCGGCGCCGTGACCCGCACGGCCGGCGTGGAGAGCCCCCGCGCGCGCAGCGCGCGCGCCAGCCGGACCGGGTCGCGCACCGCCGAGAGCACGCTAGGCCCATTGCCCCACAACAGCCGGCCGGCCACGAGTGTGCCGACGGCGCGCGCGTGGTTTTCCAAGCTGCCCACATAGCACACGACGTCCACTCGCAGCCGGCGCGCGGCGGCGACGGCGGCGCGGATGCTGAACCGCCCGGCGCTCCGCGCCACGCTGACCGACTGCGCGCGAGCGCGCAGGTCCAGGTCGCCGAAGCCATCCACGGCGAGCACGTCGTATCCCGCCCGCGCGGCCGATTCCGCGAACCCTCGCGTGGAGACGCCCGCGATGAGCACGCGCGTCACGCGGGCCCCCCCTCCAGCCGGCGACGTGCTCGCTCGCGCGGAATGATGTAGAGATGGTCGAGCACCGTGCCCCGCGCCTCACGAATCGCGAGGAGCTCGACGAGCTCCCAGTTGGCACCGCCGGCGAGTCCGTCGGCCAGGAGTGCCGCTCCCTGGGCGCCCTCTTTGGCGGTCCGGGCGAATCCCTCGAGCAGCCGGGTGGGCGCGAACGAGCTGAGCCGCTGACGGATCGCGTGGCTGATGCCCTCGACCTGCGCGAGCCGACCCGACAGCACGAATTCTTTCGGGGAGGGGACTGAAGCGGCCAGCGCCACCGCCGTCTTCACGGCGCCCTCGACGAAGGCCTCCCGTGCGGTCTGCTCGGCCGGCGTCGCCGGATGCGCCAGCCGTTCGGGCGACGTGGTCGCCTCGTCCCACCCGGCGACGGCCGCGGCGCCGCCCTGGAACAGGAGCGCCTTGGACACCTCCCCCGCGAGGTACGCGACTTCGCCGTCGAGCGCGCCTGCGGCGCGAAAGCCGAGCGGCCCGGCCGTGCCTCCCACCCCGTCCACGATCCGACCTCCCGCGACCGCGACGGCGGCGGTGAACGCGCCGCCCAGCTCGAGCAGCACGAGCGACACCGTAGCGAGCGGTCGCCCGGAGTGCCGAGCCTGCTGCGTGATCGCCAGCGCCACGGCGCAGACCTTGTCGGCCGTGCCCATGTCCACCCGGTTCACCTTGCGATGCGCCGCCACGGTGGGGAGGTGCACCACCCCCGGCGTGAGGACCACCGGCAGCCGGGAGCGCGCCAGGGCGCGCACGAGGGCACGGAGCCCGCCAATGCCCCCGCGCTCGTGGGGAGCGGCGAGGAACGCGAGACGCAGATCTTCGTCCGTGGCGTCCTGCGCGCGCGTCAGGGGGAGGCCGTACCCGGACGGTCCCGCCACGAGGTCGAGGGGGCCGGCTGCCTCGAGCTCGAGGACGAAGCGCGCCGGATCGGCCAAGGCCTCCGCGGTCGGCCAGGAGCGGTCGAGAAACACGCGACCCTCGTCCAGCCCGCAGAGATCGATGCTCACCGTCCCCGGGTCGATACCGATGACGCGCGGCATCGGATCACTGCTTCGGCGCCATCAACTCCCGCGCGACGTCGGCGATGGTCTCCGCGTCCAGCACGAGGTCGTTGCGCTCGAACAGGCGGGCGATGCACGCCTTGTGCACCTTCATCTTGAGGTTTCCGATGGCGAGTGCGCCCAGGCACACCACGCCGTCTTTCGTCACGCCATCGTCCATCACCTCCACCCCCTCGATGCCGAGCGGGGGAACCGCGTTCACGTCCGCCACGACCTTGAGTCCCGGCCGGTTGGCCCACGCCTGCTTCGGGACCAGCATCACTCCCGCGGGGCCGGCGTTGAGCAGCAGCTCCGCGCGCTCGCACGCGCGGAGGGCCTCGCTCGCGTCCGCCATCGCGACGGCGCGCACCTCCCCGCCGAACCGCTTGAGCACGAGATCGCGGGCCCGGTCTCCCGCGTCGGCCTTGCGCGACGTGATGCACACGTCCGCGCCCGCCTTGGCGAACAGCCCGGCGGCGCGAATCCCCACCGGCCCGGTCCCCGCGACGATCAGGACCCGCGTGCCGCGCACCTCACCTCCCCCGGCCGCCTGCACCATCTTCGCCACCGCGGCGACCGCCGTCGTGTTGGACCCGTTCGAATCCAGCATCGCGGACACCGTGAAGGGCTTGAACATCGCTTTCGTCGCGGCGGCGAGCAGCTGCTCACCCACGGCGATGTCCGCGCCTCCGACGAACACGGCGGTGCTCTTCAAGTCCTTGGGACCGCGTGTGAAGATGCAGCCGTGGATCAGGTCGCGGACGTCGGCGTCGGTCACGCCGCCGTAGCTCATCACCTCATCGGCGCCGCCGTCGTACCCGACCACCCGATCGAACACGCTCGGCAGCCTGGAGCTGTCGAGCTGCAGCAGCAGCTTACGCATCAGGACGTACGCTCCACGGTGAGTCGACGTGGGGCTCGAAACGCAGTCGAGGGGCGGCAGCCCCGCCCCTCGACGTGGACTCGCGGGACTCCCGGAGCGATCAGCCCTTGTCCGCGCCACCCGCGAATGGATGTGTCGCCGTCTTCGCCTGGGAGATCACCTGGTCGATCTTCGGCTGCCCCTTGAGGGCGCGCTCGATGGACTCCTTCACCGCCCGATAGTTGAAGTCGTAGATTTTCTTGTCGTTCTTCGCCTCCCAGTGGATGAACACCCCCACCAGGATGCAATAGTCGTCCACTTTGTCCCGCGGGATGATCCCCGACGACACGCTGTCCACCACCGCGCGCGCCACCGCCGCCTGCGCCGGGCCGAACATCTGCACGGCCTGCGTGGCGTTCTTGATGGTGACCTTGTTGAAGAGGAGCGTGTCGGGCTT
>Ga0070698_100000521_pt1 | contig 40989 bp, 39 predicted proteins | sample KBSK1502metaG_FD_65477 | JGI IMG/M metagenome (GOLD analysis project Ga0070698, IMG submission 65477) | Corn, switchgrass and miscanthus rhizosphere microbial communities from Kellogg Biological Station, Michigan, USA - KBS K1-50-2 metaG | ecosystem: Host-associated > Plants > Roots >...
GCTGCTGAGGCTGAAACCAAACTGCGCGCGCGGGAAGCGGCGCTTCATTCCGAAATCGATGCGCTCGGTATTGCCGAACAAGAGCAACAGAAACGCATCGAAGAGACCGAAGCTGCGCTGCGTCTGAAGACTGATGCGCGCCAGCAGGTTGAGGCTCGCATCCAACAACTGATCCAGAAGGAACAATCGCTCAACGCAGAGATCGAAACGCTGCGCAAATCAGAAGAAGAGCAAGGCAAGCAGGCCGCGGAAGCCGAAACTCGCCTACGAGCACAGGCAGAATCGCTTCAGAAAGCTGAAGCTGAGCTGGGCCACCGCCTTGAAATAGAGAAGCACCGGCTGGCTGAGGTCGAAGCAGCGCATGCCCAGGCGTTAGCTTCCTCGCAGGAACTCGTCGCGAAAGAGCAGGCACTTAACGCCGAAATTGATGTAATGCGTCAGGGTGAGACAGCCCGACTGGAACGCATCGAGGAAGCACGCGCCCGGTTCCAGACTCAACAGCAAGCCCACCAGAGAGCTGAGGCCGAAGCGCAGGCCAGGGCTCAGGCACAGGAGCAAAAGCTGGAAGAGTTGCGGGCCATCGGCAGAAAGCTCGAAGCGGAATCTCACGAGCGCGCCGAACAAGAGCAACAACTTCAGTCGAAGGTCGATGACCTGCGGCAAGCGCAGCAGGAGCAACTTAAACGAATTGAAGAAACACACGCACTGGTCGCGAGCGCTGAGAGATCGCGGCAGGAAAGAGAAGCGGAAGTAGCGCGACTGGCTGAAAAAGAGCAATCGGTCATATCTGATATCGAAGCGATGCGACAGGCCGAGCAGGATCTGCTCAAACGCATTGTCGAGGTCGAAAGCCGTTTCGTCGAGCAGTCAAAGACCCGTCAACTCGCTGAAGCCCAGGCCAAACAACAGACTGAGAAAGAACAGAAGCTCAACGAAGAGATCGAGAGCCTGCGCCGGTTTGAACAGGCCCAGCAGGAACGAATCGATGAAATCAAGAATCGGATTCCAGCGCTTCAGGAAGCTCAGCGTTTGGCTTTGGAAGAAGCCGAGTTGCTGGTCGAACAGGAGCAACAGCTCACCGTTGCGGTGGGTGTTTTGCGCGAGCAGGAAGTAGAGCACGTCAAGCGCATCGACGAAATACAAGAGCAATTGGCCGAGCAGGTGAAAGCCTGTTATCTCGCCGAATCAGAAGCACAACAGCTCGCTGAGAAGGCCGAGCAAATTAAGCTCGAGTTGGAAACCGCGCAAGGGAACCGTGACGAGAGTTCCAGGCTCGTCGAGGATGCGGCTCTTAGGCTGCGCGCTCATGAAGAAGCGCGTAAGGGCGCTCAGGTAAGTGGCCAAAAACGCGCCGAAGAGGAACAGAAACTCAACGCCGAAATCGAAGCGTTGCGAGTTGCCGAAGAAGAGCAATTAAGACGCATCAAAGAGGCCGAAAGCCGTCTGCGCGCGCAGGAAGAAGCTCGCCAGTCGGCCCGCGCCAGGGTGAAACAACTCACCGAAACTGAGCAACAAGCGGTTGCCGAGATCGAAACCTTGCGCCAGGCCGAAATAGAACTGGTTGATCGAATTAAGGAAGTTGAAGCTCGCCTTCCGGAACATCAGGAAGCCGTCAAGCAAGCAGAAGCGCAGGCGCAACGCCGCGCCGACGAAGAATCGGAGCGGCTGAATCAGCTCGAAGCTATTCGCGCCAAGGCCGAGGCGGAAGCTGCGCAGCGACACACGCGACAGCAGGAACTCCACTCGGAGATCGAACTCCTCCACCAGTCAAAAGAGGATCAGGTCGTCGTGCTTCCGGAAATTGAACCAGCTGGAGATCAATTATTCTCATCCGCACCATCGTCCAGCGAAGCGGAACACGTCGCGGACGCTGGGCAGAATGAATTAGAGGAAATTCCCTGGCTTTCGATCGATTTGGATAGTTCGGCCATTGAGCCGGTGAGTCATAAGGAGATCGAATTCGTTAAGGCTGAGACGACCGCGGATTTAGCCGTCCACGAAACCGTTGATGTGGACGAACCTTCGTTCGACCCTTCAATCAACCCAGCGGCGGCAATCAAAGCGGAAAGTGGCACGCCGTCCAACGACGACGACGATTCGCTCTCACCGGATCTTATCGCGCGGCTGCAAAGCGCCAGATCCTCGGACCGGGCCGCGGCTTTAGCCGACCTGGCGGATATCAGCAGCGAAGAGTCGTTCCATCTGATCACGAAGTCGTTTGACGACCCCACTGTTGAAGTACGCAACGCGGCCGCGCGCGCACTTTACCATCTTCATCCCGATTTGTCCGCGTCGTTTACGCGCGCCTTGAGAGAGGCCTCGCCGGAACGCCGGCGCAAGATCGGCGCGGCGATCGCAGGTTCGGGACTGGCAACAAACGCCATTAACAGCCTTACGGGTGAAGGCCGCGATCGCACCTACGATGCTTTCTCGATGCTTTTCCTGATGGCCAAGGCAGGTGAGGTCCAGCCTTTGATGGAAGCGATTGTCAAACATCCGGACCAGGAAGTGCGGCTCACGGCGGTCAAGTTGCTGTCGCTCAGCAACCAGCCTCAAATTCTGCCGGCATTGCGCGGCCTGGCCGGGCGCGAGCATCTGCCCGGCGACGTGCACAAGGCCGTAATGGAAGCGATTTATGTGCTCAGCAATCAGGTTCGTGAAGTTGCGTAGCGGTTCCCCCATTTACTCCAGCATCCGATTGCGGGAATTTCGATATTTGGCTTCGCCGGATCATGGTCCAACATCCCAAACTGTGCAGCTAGGCGCTCAAAGCGTAAGCATCCTTCAGCCACTTTACTAATTCAGAATCAACTTCAGCCGCCGAGGTGAGTTTCACTTCATGATGAAACCGCTTTGCAGAGGTCTGCTCGGATTTGTGAATGCGCGGGCTTGAGAGTTGGCGATCGCTTTTGATCGTCAGCACCATGGCGCTCTTGCGCGTCGCGACTCCGGCAAACGCCGTCTTGTTCACCAAATGAATCGAAGTCTTCTTTGGGTCTTCGGCGACCGGCCCAAACTTTCCCGTGGCTTTCAATAACCGATCGTAGATTTGCCGCACGACTGCATCTTTGTTTTCAAAGTGCGACTTAACCGTGAAACCGTTCGTTGGTAGGTTCATCACAACTCCTTTGATTTAGGTTTGAGAGAATTTGTCACACGCGCAGCGGCTGGCACGAAGGTACAGAACCGGGAGCGGTAGCGACCGGGTTGAACTGACCGCAGATCCTCCGATAGCTCGCTACCGCGAGCGGTTCCGTACTTGTTGTCCGAACTAATCCCGATACGACGGATCAATGCGATCGAGTTTTCGCAGCAAGCCCGGCCAGGTAAGTGCCGCACCCTGGCCCACTGTGACGGCTTTTACCTGCGACTCAACCAGGCGCAGCACCGGATCGGGTATGCGAACAAGTTCCCCGCCCGCCTGCGCCAGAATTTGAATCTTGCAAGCACGCTCCAACAGAAACATCGCCAGAAAAGCTTCCGCTGCCGTGCGCCCCACCGTCAGCAATCCGTGGTTGCGCAGGATCATGTGGCTCTTATCACCGAGGTCGGCAACCAGGCGCGGCTTCTCTGCTTCGTTCAACGCCAATCCTTCATAGTCGTGATAAGCCAGCGATGCCAGCGCCAGCATTGCCTGTTGTGAAATCGGCAGCAGACCATCCTTCTGTGCCGATACCGCGATGCCATAGTCCGTGTGCAGATGCATCACGCACAGGGCATCGGCACGCGCCTCATGCACCGCGCTGTGGATGGTAAAGCCGGCGGGATTAACGAAGTAAGGCGACTCTGATACTTTGTTGCCGGCCAGGTCGATCTTCACCAGGCTCGACGCGGTCACTTCTTCGAACATCATGCCGTAAGGATTCAGCAGGAAGTGATGCCCTGCGCCGGGCACGCGCGCAGAGATGTGCGTGAAGATCAAGTCATCCCAGCCGTAAAGCGCCACCAGGCGATATGCCGCCGCAAGATCGACACGGGCCTGCCACTCCTGTTCGGAGCCTTCAAAAGTTGATTTCGTTGGTACAACGCTACTCATGTGATCCTTTCCGGTAATGAAGAAGCGTCTCTTGCGCCTCAGACGAACTCACCAGTCCTCCTGATCAAAGTTCGACTTTTAAGCGGGGAAGATTGTCGGATACTGTAATGAAAGTGAGAGTAGTGCGCAATGCGCAACCGCGTCTGGTGGGTCAGAACCGCCTGCGGTAGCGGGCGGTTGATCTTCATAAATCCGCTTTGATAGCGCCGAATTTAACCGCCCGCTTACCGCAGGCGGTTCTGACTCTATTTGAACTCTAACGAATTCACAAAGTCCGAAACTGACTGGTCCCAACGGCTCATCGTTTTGGCCGGGCCGACGAGCTTGAGAAAGTAGTTGCCCTTTGGCGTTTCAATCACCGCCGCGCGCATCCGATAGTTCTCGGCGTGTCGCTGACCGGGCGTACCTGGCGCCATCTCGGCAGTGTAAGTCCCCGCCACATCGACGCCAGTAACTTTCAAGCCATTGACCGTGCTGGTTTCGGTTTTCGCTTTGTCCTTAGACGCGCTGCCGTCAGGCTGTTGCATCTGCGAGATCCAGCGATCGATATTCGCTTGCACCGCACCGCCCTGAGTCGCGCCAAAATAGTAAAGCACCAGCAAGGCGTCCTCTGGATCACCTTCGGTTTTGGGCAACTTGAATTGCGCCACGCGCATGGTTGATGAAGTTTGTTCCTTAACCCAGCCGTCGGGAGCTTTGTAAAGCAGATCCCCCGATCCGGGCGAGCTGGATTGAGAGGCATTCGACTGTGGGTTGGAAAGAGAGGCCACGCCTTTGCTGCCACACGCCGAGGACGCGAGCAAAACTGCCAACAAGATACCGGCACACATCATTGATCGTTTCATGATGTGCAGACTCTACAACATTCTCGCGCGATACAGAACCGCTTGCGGTAGCCAGCGGGTCCTGCACGCAAGCTTCAGACGATTTGGGTCTTGTCTCGCAATTGAGTCTAAGACCCCGTCGCTACCGCTCCCGGTTCTGTACCCGTCGCCGCGGCGGTATGCGCGCTCGCGCGTCGCTCCATCTCTTCATGCGAGAGGTCTTCTGTGTGCGTCGCCACGTGCCAGACATGACCGAACGGATCTTCCAAAGTCCCGGAGCGATCGCCGTAGAATTGGTCCTTGACCGGACGTTGTTCCTTGCCGCCGGCGGCAATCGCCTGGTTGAAGACCGTGTCGACGTCTGCCACATAGATCATGATGCTGACCGGCGAGCCGCCGAGCGTAGTTGGACTCTTATAGCCCATCTCAGGAAATTCGTCGGCCAGCATGATCGGAGAATCGCCAATCTTAATTTCGGCATGACCGATTTTTCCGCCGGGCGCCGGCATTCTTAACAATTCAGTTGCGCCGAAGGCTTTTTTGTAATAGTCAATTGCCTCTGTCGCTCCTGAAATGATCAGGTACGGTGTGACGGAATGATAACCGTCGGGAATTTTTTTGACTGCCATAGGTTTGTCTCCTTCAAATACGTTACTGGTCAACATTGGTCAGGATTTTTTGACGCTTTCCCTTAAACTCGAAGTTCATCGTTTTGCCGTCGGGCCACCTGACGATGGAGGTCTTATCGATTGTATTCGCATCCGGAAAGTACCACCGGTTCGTTTCAGTGACTAGCTGGCCCATCATGCCCGCAAGCAATGGTTCGAATTCAATCGTCTTATCGTCGATCCACTTTCCTTTGTGATCGTGTACCTCTCCCATCGACGTCACGCACATGTAGTGAACTGCTTTGCCTTCGGCATCGTAAGCGAGTAGACACGATTCAGCCATTTCTCCAATCGATGCCTTGCCCGTGTTAGTGCACGCCGCGCCCGCCCCGCGCGCGATCGGCTTGCAATCCATCTTCCAGTCGAATGCCTCCGGCGGATAAGCTCCAACCTTTGCGATCATTGAGCCCCTCCAGACTCCCTGAATTGCTTCGACGGTTCTGCCGACATCAAGCGGCGGTCTTGAGTTTGGGGGCTTGGGTTTGTCCGCCGGTTTTTGTCCGAGAGCCGGCGCGACGATCAGGATTAAAGTTAGCAAACTTTTGATAGACCTGGATTCACCTGCAGTCTGTCAGAAGCCCGACTGTAAGGGAGGGTTAGCCTGGCGACGCGACCGAGCCCTCCCTCACGGTCGGGCTTCTGACACGGTTTACTTCCCGGTGAACAGAGTACTCTCGTCGACAAAGCAAAGCCCGTTACCCCAGGGATCTTCAGCATAGAACGAGAGCTCACCCCAGGGCCGCTTCACAATCGCGCCCGCGTCTTCGCCATGAACGTCCTCTTTCGCCAGGCAATTCAGTTCCTTTGCTCGTTCATACACCTGATCGAGATCGCTTACCGCGAAATAGACGTAGTCCGAAATTGGCTTTGGCTCAAGATCTCCGGCGGTAACGTCGACCAGCGCCAGAATCACTGGACCGCAGTCGAAATAATGGCGCGAGCCGCGCGGTATCCGGCGACCGGGATCGTCGAGCAACTTTCCGTAGAACGCCGCCGCCTGATCCAGGTCGGCTACTTGCAGAGCTATGCGGAACAGTTTAGGAACAGCCATCGAAATCCTCCCTGATTCTTTTGTCTCTGATTTCTTTGTCTGAAGGTGCGTGCCGATATACCAAACGTTGTCGAACGGGTCTTTCACCGCGCCGACGCGATCACCGTACGCCTGGTCCTTAGGATCGTTTATCGAAATAGCGCCTTCGGCTTTCATCGCGCGCGTGTACCACGCATCGACATCGTCTACATAAAGCATGAAGGTCATCGGCCGCGGTTGCCATTCTCCGTGCGCTTCACCCATCTCGACCATAGAATCGCCGATCCTGATCTTCGCGTGGTGAACGATTCCCTCGGGAGACTTATAGACTGCCACCTCTTCCGCGCCAAACGACTGTTTCAAAAACTCGATCATCTTCGGGGCTCCGCGCGGATTGAAAAACGGCATGAGATTCGGCAGGCCTTCGGGAACGTACTGCGGTCCATTGCTCGTCGCGATATACCAGTGGTTTCCGCCGACATCCTGAATTCCGGCGCCGCGCTCGCCATAGTCCAGATCCGTCGGGGGCATCAACGCGGTGGCGCCGGCTTGCAGTGCTCGTTCATAGACCGCGTCCACATCTTCAACGTATAGATGTATTGCACCCGGCGCTGCTGACCCTTTCCATTTTGCACCCTTGCCACCGCCGCCAATCATCACCATGGAATCGCCAATGCGGTATTCCGAGTGATAACCTCCCGCCGATCCCAATCCGTATATCATGCCTTCGGCGCCAAACACTTTCGTCACGAATTCAATCTCTTTGTGCACATCCGCTACAGTAAGATAAGGCGTCACCGTACGGAACGTTGCGCGAGCAGGTTCGGCCAGCGGCTCCGATTCATGATCCAACTCTTCGACGAGCGTCATTGATGCTTCCCTCTCGAGTTCATTCTTCAGCCGCGCTTTGAACTCCGCGTTCGGCAACGAGCGCAGCTCAACCGCAATGCTGACTAACTCAGCAACTTGCGGATCAGTGCCTGCCGGCGACGCGTCCGGATTCCGGAGCAGCGCTTCAATCGCCTGATCGAGCAGTTCTGTTAATTCAACTTCACTCATAACCAAAATAAACCGAAAGCTTCTGTGTGAACTCTGTGTTCCTGTGTGTCTCTTTAGTGAATTCTCTTCCGCAAATTTTCCAACGCGCGAAACTGGAGCTGCTTCACTGCACCCTGGGTGCGCCCGAGCGCATCTGCAATCTCACGGATGTTCCTCTCTTCCGCAAATCGCATTATCAACACGCGTCGCTGATCGTCCGCCAGATCGTCCACGAGCCGGAACAGGCGGGCGCTGCGCTCGCTTTGTTCGAGCTGCTCTTCCTGGGTTGGAGTTGCCTTAGAAGGTTGCGTGGCCGATTGGTCGCGCGGAGCCGATCCGTGAGTCAGCGAGGACTCAGAGTTTCCTTCTCGCGCTGCACGTTTTGCTCGATCAGCAATCATGTTCGAGGAAATTCTGAACAACCAGGCCGCGAAAGGTGCACCCGTCCATTTGAATCGCGGCAGGCTTTGCAGCGCCTTGCGAAAAACTTCAGCAGTCAGGTCCTCCGCCTCGCTGCGATTCCGCACCCGTCGCGCGACGTATGCGTATACCGAGTCAAAATACTGTTCGTACAATTCGCTAAAGTGCGCAGGATCGCGCTGCGCCGCTTCGATCAGGCGCCGCTCTTCCGCCTCCCTTTCTTTGTGGGGGCGAGCTTCCTTTGCAGGCTCATTGCCGGACATCGTTCCTCAATGTATATAAACTTCGCGAGAGGAGAAAGGTTACGGACGGAGTCAACTGCATAATGAGGTCAGTACCACCTGCGTAAGCGGGTGGGTCCAACGATCAATTCTCAATTGAGTGTTTGACCCACCCGCTTACGCAGGTGGTACTGACCTCATTCGTCCAACTCATCCCAGATCAGAACGTGTCTCGTCTCACGAAGCAGCAACGACCCAACCATGAAGGTCAATCCGGCAACCACAATTGGGTAGTATAGACCCGCATAGATGTTGCCCGTCTGCGCAATTATTGTCAGCCCAATCAGCGGCAACAGCCCGCCGAACACGCCGTTGCCAATGTGATAGGGCAGAGACAGCGACGTATATCGGATCTTTGCCGGAAACGCTTCGACCAGGTAAGCCGCGATGGGACCGTAGACCATCGTCACAAAGATGACCTGGACGAACACGAGCAGGATCAGTTTCCAGGCCACGGGATTGCCGGCCAGATGCGCGAAGTCAACATAGGTTAGAACTTCTTTCGCCGGTTGCTGTGTCCCGTTCACGGATGTCTGCGGCGTGAGGCTGATCGCGCCGGTGATCGGGTTCCTTTGCGAGATGGCGGTGACGACGTTCGAACCCGCCGCCATTTGCATCGCCTTATAAATCGGCAGGTAAGAAATCGCCGCCACGATGCACCCGAACATCATGATTCGCTTCCGTCCGAAGCGATCTGACAGCGCTCCAAAAAAGACAAAGAACGGCATTCCCATCAACAACGCTATCGCGACTATGTAGTTGGCCGAGGTTGTATTTACTTTCAGAATGGTTTGCAAATAGAAGAGCGCATAAAACTGTCCGGTGTACCAGACGACGCCCTGACCCGCCGTCGCGCCAAACAGCGAAATCAGAACCCGCTTCAGATTCTTCCACTTGGTGAAGGCTTCTTTAAGCGGCTGCGCCGACGTCATGCCCGTGCTCTTTAAGTGACTGAATATGGGCGACTCTTTCATGCGCAGTCTGATGTAAAGCGAGATCCCAACCAGGAAGATCGAGACGATGAAAGGCAGCCGCCAGCCCCATGAAGTGAACGCTTCCCTGCTCATCGTGTTCTGAATGATCAGGATCACTGCAAGCGAAATGAATAAGCCGAGCGTGGCTGTGATTTGAATGAAACTTGTGTAGAAACCCCGGCGAGCATCGGGCACGTGCTCGGCAACATAGACGGCAGCGCCGCCATACTCGCCGCCGAGAGCCAAGCCCTGGAGAATTCTAATGACCAGCAGAATTATTGGCGCTGCAATTCCGATGGTGGCGTAAGTCGGCAGAAAGCCGATCAGCGCAGTGGCGCCGCCCATGATGAGCAGCGTCACCAGAAAAGCGTACTTGCGTCCGACCAGATCGCCGATGCGACCAAAGAAAAGCGCGCCGAACGGTCGCACCACGAAACCTACCGCGAACGTGGAAAGATAAGCGATCAGCGCCAGAGTGTTATTGCCCTGGGGGTAAAAGAGCGGCGCAATCACCGTGGCCAGACTGCCGAAAATGTAGAAGTCGTACCACTCGATCATCGTGCCCACCGAAGCAGCGCCGATGACTTGCCAGATTTTGTAGTCCTGGGTCACATTGATTCCTCAAATAAATCAATCCGCAGACTTCACAGACTACGTAGAAGGAAAACAGGAACCCGCGAAAGCAGGGGTCAGGTTTGAAACCCTGGCTAAGTGTGCAACTTCTTTCTGCGTAATCGGCGTAATCTGCGGATAGTCACTCAGCGCATGCTCACCAGAGGCAGCTCCACAAAGCTCGCCTGTCCTGGCGCGTGATAGATCCTCTGCGTAGCTTTGCGAAAATCTCCGGGCTTGGCCCAGAAGATGTTCTCGACGAACGTCTGCGGATTTCGATCGTAGAGTGGAAACCAACTCGACTGGATCTGGACCATGATCCGGTGGCCCGGCAGAAACACGTGATTCGCTGTCGGCAAAGGCCAGCGATAAAGCAGAGGCTTATCGGCGGCGATTGGTTTCGGCGTTTCGAGGCTTTCGCGATAACGGCCGCGGAAGATGTCCATCGATATGGCGAGTTGATAGCCGCCCATGTTCGGCTGGCCGGCCACTTCATCGGGATAGAGGTCGATCACCTTAACCACCCAATCGGAATCCGTGCCGCTGGTCGAGGCAATGAGATTTGCGATCGGCTCGCCACTGATCTTCACCGGCGCCTTCAAGACGTCAGAGGTGAACACCAAAACGTCCGGACGTCCCGATGGTTCGCGCTGATCGTCAACCAACCATTGCCGCCAGGTCGTGCCATCGATCGGCCGCGCGCGGAAAGGCACGGGCTTTGAGGGATCAGAAATGTATTCTTCATAACCCGCTCCCGCCGATCTCTCGAAGCTCGCCTTCAACCCTCCATTCAAGTAGAGGGGCGTAGGTTTAATCGTGCAGCCTCGTTCGCAGCCCGCGGGCCACGACGAGAGATTGTGCCACTTGTTCGTGCCGGTCTCGAAAGCAGTGACTGGCGCCGTGTTCATCTTCGGCGCGTCGTCTTTCAGGTAATGATCCAGAAACGGGCGCAGGATCTCCTGGCGAAAATACAGCGCGGTATCGCTATTGAATTTGATCGCGCCGAGCGAACTGCCCTCCCTGATCTCCTGACCGTGATGCCACGGGCCCAGAACCAGAAACACCTTATCGTTGGCCGTGTCCTTCGGCTTCAACGCTTTGTACACCGCGATGTCGCCATAGATGTCTTCCTGATCCCAGAGGCTGTGCACCAACATCATGGGAACCTTCAGAGGCTCTTTCGCCAGAATCTGGTCGACCGCCTGTTCGCGCCAGAACGCGTCATAGCCCGGATGCTCAAGCAGTTTGCGCCAGAAACCAACTTGTTCCAGGCCGCGCCGGCGTCCCAACTCGCCCGCCGATCCGGCTTCCATGAACATGTCGTAATCGTCGAAGTGGCTGGTCCACCAGGTGACGTCGTTCGCGCGCGTCATCTCCTGATCGTAGATATAGCTCATGCCCTGCTGGCGAAACGCGCCGTGATGAAACCAATCATCGCCCATCCAACCGTCGACCATCGGATTCATCGGCACCGAAACCCGGAGCGCCGGATGTGGATTGATCAGCGCCATCAAAGGCAGAAAGCCGTCGTAAGAAATGCCGAGGATGCCGACTTTGCCGTTCGTCTCCGGAATATTTTTTACCAGCCAGTCAATCGTGTCATAAGTATCAGTCGGATGATCTACCTTCGTCGGATTCAGCGGCCCACGCACCGGACGATTCATCACGTACTCGCCTTCCGAACCATACTTGCCGCGAATATCCTGAACCACGCGAATGTAGCCACCCTCGACAATCACGTCGGTCGCGTTGTCATAGCCGTAAAGACTCGGGCCGAGATGCGAACTGTTGATGTGCGTGGTCAGTTGCGTGGCATTGTAAGGCGTGCGCGTCAAAAGTATCGGCGCGCGGCTGGCTCCCTTTGGAACCAGGATGACCGTGTGCAGCTTCACTCCGTCACGCATGGGGATCATGACTTCACGCCGGACGTAATCAAAGCCATCGTTGGTCGGCGTAGGCTTGTCCGGTGTCTCGTTAGGCAGCGTCTGCGCGCTCAGTTGAAGAGCGAGCAAACAAATTATCGCGATCGTTAGTGAGGTCAGTACCGCGAGCGATAGCGACCGGGTCTTCTTAGTAGGACGAACAACCTTAGCAATCATCAGTAGCACCTTTGTATCGAATTGGATTGAGCGCGCCAGGCGCGAGATGTTTATAGATCAAATAAGGGGAGAAAAGAAATCTTCTTAACCGATTTCATGCGGGCCGGTAGATCCTAACCAGTTGCTGCTCAAGTGCAGTCTGTTGGTTGAGCGCATCCGCTATTCTTCGCGCCTGTCCGATAAAATCGGAGTCGAAAGTGCAGACGATGATGCCGCTGTGATTCTGATCCTGTCCGTGAAGACGAATGAAATCTCTCCGGTTAAGGGTGAGCAATGCGCGATTCTTAACTTTCGCCAGGGCCAATACTTCTTCATCTGTCAGGGACTGATTCGCTTTGTCGTCATCGTACATCGTCAGAACGTCAAATCCCAGGCGATGTAGTTCCTCGACAACTATGAGCGGAAAGTTCTCGTCGGCATAGAGGGCCCACATCTATTGAGGTGCGTCGCTTTCGTTTTCGGATATCTGTCGTTCGATCTCATCATTATGCGTACGGACATACGCCCAGGCATTCGCAAGATCTTCAGCGCGCAGGGTGGGATAAGCTCTAAGCAAATCGGCTTCGCTGGTTCCGAGACGCCGCGCCTGTTCGAGGAGCCACACCGGAATACGTGTGCGCAGCACGCAGGCAGCGCCGCCGGCAACGCCCGCGCGACTCTCAATCCCCGAAAATGATTCTCCCAATTCCGCGAGCAACTCCTGAAGCAGCTCGGCCTTTTCGGCTCGATTCATGCTCGCGAGAAGCTCATTTGATTCACGTCTGGTGCTCATAGCGAAACCCGTTTGACTAAATCTAGAATGCCCACATTATACAGCTTTGCGCCAATTAATCCTGCTTTGCTTTGGATCCTGCCTTGTGTTTTCCGGCCCTGATTTCCCTGACCTGGGCGCTCAAAAAATTCAGTGTCGGACGCGGCTATGCCGCCTGATGTGCGGTAAGGCTCTGCCTTACCGTTAAGAGCTCTTAAAGCCATCGAGGCTACGCCTCGAGAACAAGAGGCGGAGCCTCATTCTAAAAAGATCCTTGCCGGAAAGCCGGAGGCTTTCCGCACATCAGGCGGCATAGCCGCGCACCGGCAAACCTGGCCTACGTTCGCGTCAATTGCCGGTACTTGATCCGATGCGGCGTCTCGGCCGCCGCGCCCAGCCGCGCTTTCCGATCTTCTTCATAGTCCGAATAATTCCCTTCGAACCAAACCACTTTGCTATCGCCTTCGAATGCCAGCATATGCGTTGCTATTCGATCCAGGAACCAGCGGTCGTGAGAGATGACCACTGCACAGCCCGCAAAGTTTTCCAAAGCCTCTTCCAAAGCCCGCAGCGTATTCACATCGAGATCGTTGGTCGGTTCATCGAGCAACAGAACGTTCGCGCCTTCCTTCAGCATCTTCGCCAGATGCACTCGATTGCGTTCACCGCCGGACAACATCGAAACTTTCTTTTGCTGATCCGAGCCGGAAAAATTGAATCGCCCGACGTAGGCGCGCGAGTTCACTTCGCGCGTGCCCAGCTTCAGGATGTCAGCGCCGCCAGAAATTTCTTCCCAGATCGACTTTTCTGGATCGAGCGTGCGATTTTGATCGACGTAGGCCAACTGCACCGTCTCGCCAATTTTGATCGCTCCTTTATCGGGCTCTTCCTGTTTCGTGATCATGCGAAAGAGAGTCGTCTTGCCCGCGCCGTTTGGCCCAATCACTCCGACGATTCCGCCGCGCGGCAAAGCGAACGTCATGTCTTCTACTAATAATTGATTGCCGTAAGCTTTGCTGACGGCCTCGGCTTCAACAACGACATCTCCCAGGCGCGGACCCGCGGGAATGGCAATCTCCAGATCCTCGCGCCGCTTGTCGGTCTGTTCCTGCAAAAGGTTTTCGTAAGCATTGACGCGGGCCTGGCCTTTGGCGTGACGGGCTTTGGGCGACATGCGAATCCATTCCAGCTCGCGCTGCAAAGTTTTCTGTCTTTCGCTCTCAGACTTTTCTTCGCGCCGCAGACGTTCCTGCTTCTGCTCCAGCCAACTCGTGTAATTCCCTTTCCACGGAATGCCCGCGCCCCGATCCAATTCCAGAATCCAACCGGCCACGTTGTCGAGAAAGTACCTGTCATGCGTCACCGCGATGATCGTGCCCGGATAACTCTGCAGGTGATGTTCAAGCCACGCGACCGATTCGGCATCAAGGTGGTTGGTGGGTTCGTCCAGAAGCAGGATGTCGGGTTTTTGCAGGAGTAAGCGACACAGCGCGACGCGCCGGCGCTCGCCACCGGAAAGAATTTTCACCAGCGTTTCCGGCGGCGGACAGCGCAGCGCATCCATGGCCATCTCCAAACGCGAATCGAGATCCCAGGCGTCCTGATGATCAAGCTTCTCCTGCACTTCGCCCTGCCGCGCCAGAAGCTTGTCCATCTCTTCATCGGACATCTCTTCGCCGAACCTGGCGTTGATCTCGTCGAACTCTTTGAGCAGGTTTACGGTTTCGTTCACGGCTTCTTCGACGACTTCACGAACCGTGCGCGAATCGTCAATCAAAGGTTCCTGTTCCAGATAACCAACGGTGTAGCCCGGCGAGATCACCGTCTCGCCCTGAATCTCTTTATCGACGCCGGCAAGAATGCGCAACAGTGAAGACTTGCCCGATCCATTCAGACCGATGACGCCAATCTTTGCGCCATAGAAATAGGAAAGATAGATGTCTTTCAGCACGGCCTTCTTGTCATAGAACTTACTGACGCCGACCATGGAATAGATAACTTTGTTTGGTTCAGTAGTCATATGATTCTTTGCTTAGGAACATGGCAGCCGGTCAATCCTATCTATTCCGGCCCAACCTGAACCTGATTTCTTCTAACCTGATTCAGGAACTCGATTGGTTCAATCACGCTGAGCGAACGAAATCTCTGGCGGATCGCCTTGGATTCATCGTCGTAGCCTGTCATTAAATCGAGCAGGTCTTTATCGCGGCTGACGAGGTAGTTGGCTTCGGTCTTGATTGCGAGGTTTAGATGCGGCTTTCAATTATCTGGTTCTTCTGCCTAGTCCCGTTCTGCGGGTAACTGCTGCCTGAAGCGCAGCATTTCATTTTTCAACTCCAACTTAGTCACTTCGTGTTGGTGCTCAGACCACTCTCGAACCCGATGCACTTCGTAAGCCAATCGCTCTACTGCGCTGGCCAATTCTCTAACCTCGCGCTGCATTTCTTTGATTGCGTCGCCGTGACGTTGCGTGTCTTCTACCAGCAAGAGAAGCCGCCGCCCCATGTCAAATATGTACTTCCACATGGGTCCGGCTTACGCGGCGGGAAGTGCAAGGCGCAGACGTTCCAGGATGGCGCGGGTTTCTGCTTGCAGGTGATCAATATCCGTCTGATCGCGTGCAATCTGCTCTCTAGCTACGTCGATACGTCGGATACATTCTCCGACGGCAGCGGGCAGATCGGAGGGTTCGTCCTTGCCAGTAGGTTCAAAAGCGGTCGATTTCTCCATCTTTCACCTCAAGGGCATTTTAGCATCGTTTGCTCGCTTTTCTCGCCTTATCTTCGAAGCGTCTCGCCGGGCTTCGGTAAAGAGAGTGTCCAGTTCTTCGTCAGAGATTCCGCTTCGTTCTACTGCATCACGAAAGGGCGCGAGTATCTCGTCGAAGGTGGGAGCGCGATTTACATCTCGCTCGACGAGTTTTTCCACATAACCCCTGATGTCGCAACCTTCGGGCCGGGCGCGCTTTTCGAGCGGCGATTCAACTTCCGGTTCAAGCTCCAGTGTGACTGTCATAGTGAAACTCCCTGGGCAGGGCGCTTCTTTCTCCATTCAGAAATATTCTTCAACCGGCGGCGGAACTCTGCATCCGACACTTCCGCTTTCGCCGGTTTTTTGGTTGCGGCCTGAGGGACGACCTGATACTTGTTCTTCATGCTTGAACTCCGACGTAATTATCATCCGATAGCGGCTTTTACATCAAGGCTTTGTCACACAGATGGTCGGATGTAGACGACCGTCACAGACCGGGCGAGCCGAGCCCTCCCTGACGGTCGGGCTATTGCGCCGTCACTCAACCGCCAACTCCGGCACGTGCTCATCTTCGTACTTCTCAATTAGCACTCCGACAATCTCCATCAGCGAGGCGAGAGGGTGGGATTCGTTTTCGCCGACTTCGTCGATCATGGAATCGAGTAGAGCGACGAGCTGTTGATATTCCTCTTCGGAATGCGGGACGTAGATTTTGCCCGCCAGTGAAGACCAGGCATCTGCGGTTTTGCTCACATCGAGATTTTGCATTTACTCATTCCTTCCAGCGCTGCTTGTCATATTCAGTGTGAGTGAGCACTGCGCGAACATACACCTTGCGACGATTATAATGGATCGCTGCGATTAGACGAACCTTGTTTCCGCCGATGTTGAATACCGTCAGGTTACCGACCTTATCGGCCGCCGGAAATATGGCCCGCAGTTCAGCAAAGTTTGAAAAGTCGGTGCCTTTCGCCAGTGAATACCACTGGGCGAGAGCCGATGCCGACTCAGGATGCTGCTCAGCAAATTCGTTTAAGCGTTTGCGACTAATGACATGCATCAGGAGTCTAACCAGCCGCAATCGATTATCGCGCGTAGGTCAAGTAAGGATATTTGCAGGAGATTAGTTCGCAGCTAATTACCGGGACCGAGGTTCATCCCACGCGCCGCTTTGCCAGCGCACTCCAAATCCAGGCCGGCTATTCGCACGCGCAGTGCAGAAAGTACGAGACAGCTTGCGCGGCTTACAGGCCGGTGACTCACTATCGCGGAGCAGGCCCGGTCCGCGGATTCTTGCTGTTGAATTCGTTAATGAAGGCCTGCGTCAGATCAACCGCCGGGACCGCGGTGAGGATCGCCGGCAGAATTTTACTCGAGTCGAGTGTCATCGTAACCCCACGTTGCCGCGCGAACTGATCCATGGCCGCGCCAATCTGGCTGGAAATCGGCGCGATAACCTGTTCCGCTCGTTTGGTTATGTCCTCGTCCAGCCGGTCCTTCTTCGTTTTCCACTCGGTCTGGAGAGTTACGCCTTGCTGCTGCTTGGCCTGAATTGTTTTCTGATCAACTACCGGGGCCTTCGATAGCGTCTGGATTTCGTTGACCAGTGCGTTGAGACGATTCTCGAGGTTTTGCACTTCATCCGAGCGTGTCTTGAACTCAGCCTGGACAGATTTCGCGGCGTCGACATAACGCCAGATGCCGTTCTTCTCGTCACCGAACATCGTCGTATCAATCAAGGCGATCCGGCTGTCCGGGACGGGTGCATTCGTCGCGGCAGGCGTCGCCGCCGGCTTGGGTAAAGGCGTCGGTGTCGGCCTGGGCGCGGTGGTTTGCGGACGTGTCTGCCCGGCGACGGCAACAGCTATCAAGCCAATCAATATCAGTGCGGAAAAAATCAGACTCTTCATAACCTCTCCTGGTGCTTGCGAATTTCTATCCACAGATTACACAGATTATGCGGAGAAGGAAAAAGGAGACGTGGTCGAGGGTGATTAATCAGCCGGCAAAGCCGATTGGTTGAACAGCCAATCAGAAAACGAAGTCTGCCGAATTGTGAATAGAATCTAAAGCGGCGCCAATTCCGTAGTCGTGTCGCGGCGCTTCTTTACCCGGAAGCCTTTCACGAAATGAAGCGATCCCGGCGTGTTGTATTTTTCGCGATAAGCGCGGTCAACTGCCTTCTTTAAGCGTTCGCTGCGAGTAAAGATCGGCCGCACGGGAATCTCGCATTCATTCACCACGATCACTCCGCGCGGCTCTTCGAGAAACGTGCGATACCAGCTACGCGGCTTCAGACTCCACGACCTCACAAACACGCGCCCCTCAACCACCACCACCCAGATGCCGATGACGCGGTGCGGCTTTGTTCCCGCGCGGATGCCGAGGATCTTACCGTCGCGAATCGCGGCGACGGTCGCATTGGGAAAACGGCGCTTTGCTGTTGTCGCCTTCATAGGTTTTCAAAACCGGAAATCGATAAACCATCCGAGACCTTATTCTGTTCTCCATTCTTGATTAGCCGATCACGTTTTTCATACTTCCCAACGAATCTGTCAAGCACCTTCCGCGGTAGGAACTCTGAAAAGCCTCTGTCCATTTTTGTCTTCAGTTTGCTTCCGCCATCTGAGCCACTGATGCCTGGTCGGAAATTTCATCTTGCAGAGCACCCAAATGAAAGTGGCCTCCGCCGGGATGAATGTAATGTAGCTGTGTCTAAAACTAAGTCGCGGGTTGATATGTACGGCGTAAGCGAAATAACGCTTCTTTCCGCCAATCCGATCGTTAATCGTGTGGGGACAGACAAGTTGATAGTTGATTCGTTCCGGCCCATCTTTTATTCGGTCGTGCGGTAGTAAGTAGCGAACCATCGCTTGGAAATCATGATATTCGTAGCGAACAAGACTCTTGTTCGTAATGACGGCAGTCACTTCTATTAGCCACTGACCTTTCTGCCTCCCAACGAAATCGACATTTATCTCAAGCTCTGAAGCCGGCTCTGCCTCCCGTCTCGTTACTACAAGCCAGTAGACCCAGATGCCCGATACAACAATACCGATTGCGACCACCACGTATTGAAGAAACTGGAGCCACGGAATTAATCTGGTAAGCATTTCAGTTCTCCTGCTCCGGTATCACGGTTCAAAACCGACACAGCATCTGGTCGCTATCGCTCCCAGTTCTGTAACTACGGCTGGCCTTGATAGATGAGCACTCGCTTCTTGCCGCTGCGTCCAATCAGATATCCAGTCAGTGCCCCAGCGCCCGCGCCAAGCACCGCTAGTCCGGCGGTCACTGCATTCTCGAGCTTATCAAAGCCGCTACCCCTTCCCGCTAATCCAATCGCAGCGCCCGCGCCGGCGCCCACGCCCAAACCAATTAGCGTTGCTTTGGTCGCCGACTTTTTCGTGATCTGGTAGACGCTGGCAATGTCGTCTCGCTTCACGTCAACGGGTTTGCCTTTGACGGTGAGCGACAGCGCAGTGTCAGAGACGCCGGCCAGTTTTCCGTCGACGCTTTTGCCGCTCTTTAGTTTTACGGACAGCTTGCTGCCCGCGGCGACCGCGCTCAGTTTTGACCAGTCGCCGGTGGGCGCGGTTGAGAGCTGCGCACTCGCCGTCACGGATGAAAGAAAGAGTGCGGCTACCAGAACCAGGCTTGTCGCAAACTTGTTTCGTGCAATATGCATCGAGGTTCTCCTTTCAGGGTTGAGCTTTGATAATGAAGTCAGTATGCGTGAGCGGTTGGATCATCGCGTCAACTCAGCCAGCTTGAGTGTCCTGCTCACCCGCTCACGCAAGTGGTACTGACCTCATTCCTCACCGCTAACTACCGCTCTCGGCACTTGACTACTTACTCTTCGCGTAACCTTTATCTGCAAGTTCTCTGGCCTTGAGATTGGCGTTTGGTGTAGTCGCCTTCACCGTCTCGTCGATCTGTGCAAAGCCCTTCAGCCCTTTGACAATCAAAGACTCGCCGGTGATCTTGCCGCCCGTCGCGCATTGAGCGTTGCCGGCATAATCGTAGACTCGCATGATGATCGCGAAGGGTTTGCCATTGGCCAGACGCCACTCCACCGTTTTCTGTTTCCAACCTACCGCCTGATTTCCGAGCTGGATTCTCTCTTGGCCTTTCTCAAGACTGAAAATCGAACTACAGGCGGAGTAGTAGATATAGACGTCATAGCCGCCGTAGCCTTTGCATCGCGTCGGAATATCGGAGCCCTGGGCTTCAGCTTCTTTCTCTTCTTTCTTTGTTATGCCACTACCGCATTTCGTGAGAGCGGTGTAGCCGCTCGAAAAGCGCGTTGCCGGCTGGGCGCCGGACGCCGGAACAAATCTCTCAGCTGAAGAGATCGAGGCGCCACCGATAACCGTGGCCGTAACCAGAATAATCAAAGCCAAAACAGCCGGGGGTTTCATTATGAGCTTCTCCTTCGCATGATGATTAGCGCGCGCCTTGTATCATGGTTAGGTCGAGTATGTCGAGGGAGGAGAGATGAAGTCAGCACCCCCAGCGGTAGCGAGCGGGTCTTGTCCGTGATAGCCATCTTCGGTGATTCAGACCCGGTCGCTACGGCTCTCGGCACTGTCTGCTTGCGTTCAAGGTCTAAACGGCAGTTGATAATCCGTCACGTTCTGGCAAGGCTTGAGTTCGATTTCGCTCTTTGCTGCTCCGGCCGCAAGACGCAGCTTCTCCCGCGCCTCGGCTTCCTCAGGCAGACGCAGTTTTGAAAGAACGTTCGTTTCGTTTTCAGCAGCGGCACGGGCAATTGCCCAATAGCGTCCCGGCGGTAGATTGCCCAAACTGAAACTTCCGTCCGGCAACACCAGCGCGGCAAAGAATCGCAATACATCAGCTTTGTCCGACTCAAGCGGAACCAGGTAGACGAACAACCTGGGCGGCAATTTCTGCCCGGCCGCGTTTTCGATCTGCCCACGAAACGACGCCGCGCCTTCGGCCAGGGTGATGACCAATCCCGAAAATCGATCGCCCGCTTTCACCGTGGTCCAATTTCGCGCCGCATCAGGGGGCCGACTTGCCGGCGGCGGCTTTGCCGCCGTCGATGGCCATAAGATTGATTTCAGATACCAATACTTTGCCGAAGGCTGAGCGTGGAAGCGGTACTGGCCCGGCGCCAGGTTACGCAACACGAAATCGCCATGCTGGTCAGGTAAGACCGGCCCGCTCAGGCCCCAAACGAATTGCGGCTGATCACGGGGCGCGGTCTTCTCGTTGTGCCAGGGCGTTACCACAATCTCTGACAGCAAAGTTCGGCGCTTGCCCTTGCACTCGGGCGCTTTTGATTCTTCCAGGGCCACCTGTCCGTTGATCGAGCCCAGGGGGTTGGCCGCCAGTTCGAGGCCGGTAATGTCAGCGCCTTTCACCCTGATGCGCTTTGGTTCCGAGAGGACCCAGTCTCCTCCGGGAGTAAACGATTGCGCGATCACGTCGTATTCTCCATCAGCGACTCCATAGAAGGAGAATCCGCGACCGGGAACTTGATATGTTTGGTAACCGGTTTGCGATTCTCCATTGAAGATCGAGCTCAGGAGAATATTGAATCTTGGTAGTTGATCGGCGAGGACGGAAGAGCTCGCCGTTCCGCTGACAATGTGACCCGGTTCGCCGCGATAGCGAATGTCCACATTGGTCGTTTCTTCACCGGCGCGAACGACGATCTCGGCGGCTGCGTCTCGCGTCGACGACGGCGCATAGGTCGGGGCGTCGGTCCCAAAGGCGTTCACGCTGTAACCATAAGAAGGCCCGCCGCCGGCCGATACGACATATGTTCCCGCCGGCAATCCGTAAATTCTGTACACCCCTCGATCGTCAGTAGTCTGTTCACGGAAAGGCGTGGTGTAACGCGCCGGGCGGCCGTTGCTGTCGCGCACCATGTAGGCGCGCACGGGCACGACCACCACCGGCTCACCCGCAGACTTGAGGACAGTTCCGGTAATCACGCCGCCCTTGATCAGCTCGAGTCTGACGGAATCGCCGACATGATAATAGGGTGAAGGAGTTTGGTCGGGATCGCGTGGCGGCGTGACGTAACCAGGAAGCAAAGCGGAAAGATAGTAGGACAACGGATCGAGGCCGGCGATCTGAAAACCTCCTTCGCTATCGCTGGTCGTGTTGCGACCTGGGCTCATGACGCCAAAAGGCCGCACGCTCACGATCGCATTCGCCAGCGGCTGGCCGCTTTCATTGACTAATCGGCCGCTGATCGTCCCAGTCCTCGCCGCGCTTGTCTCGTCTGACTGAGATTGCGCAAAGACACCACAGCACATCGCGATCAGCGACGAAAGCATAAGGAGAAACGAGTAGAAGTGGCTCCGCTTCTTGAGCTTCAAAGGCGCGGATTGTAACAGCCTGGGGCAACGCCCCAGGTCAAGGTAAACAAATCTCGATGAGCGCTGAAGGCGCGAAATATTGAGGAGCAACGACAGGTAGTAGTGGTTGAAATGGTGCAATATCATTTCGCGCTTTCAGCGCTTTGAGCCTTTAACTAGCCCCGACCTGGGCCGATGGCCCAGTTTCTTACATTCCGCGCCGTTGGCTGAACTGACGCGTCCCACACAGAGTCAGCCAGAAAGCGCATGGGTGACTTCACACCTACGGAATCGGCGCGGGCGTAAGGTCGATTGTCACGGTGACGTCAGTTACCGCTCCGTCTGTCACGGTCACCATTTGTTTCGCAGTCGGCGGCCTCATCCGCGATTCCGGCAAAAAAGCAATGACCATCAACTCGTAGCTTCCAGCAGGTAATCCCTCGATTAAAAAATGCCCGCGCGCATCTGCATCCCCGGATCGATTACGGTTGTTCGGATCTCCCGGCGTTATCAGTTGAGCCATCAAATGTGCGTTGGGCGGAAGCGTCCCATTCTCTGTCTTGATGATTCCGCGAATACTGCCGTTGCTGGAAGTAACAAAGATCCGCACGCCTGTGACCTGTTCAGCGTTCTGTATCTGTAATCCGTTTGGTTGCACGATGCCGTCGCGTTCAATTCGCGAAATCGTGAACCCTTTGAAGTCGTTCATGACGTTGAATGAAAACATTACTTTTCCCGCTTGCAATCCTCCGACCCGAAAGCTGCCATCGGGCCCCAGCCGCGAAGATCTACCTGACATGGCAACGACGTCGCTGCGGACATAGGCTGCGATAAAAGCCTGGGCCATCGCCGCCGCGACTTTGCTGTTCTTATTTCCTTCGATCGCAACCGTTCCGGACACGCTGGCTCCGACCGACGACTTGATCACTATTCCCGTCACGTCAGCATCGAGGACGTCGACGGAAACAGGATCCGCGCGCACATCGGAACCCGGCTCGGGAAAAATTGAGATCGAGTATTTACCCGGCGTCAAATTTTCCAACCGAAAGTCGCCCAGCGTGTTTGAACGGACGTCAGTGCCTATTCCATAACTGCTGCCACCGCTGGTAGCGCTCGCTTTCACGGTCTTGGACAAGCCGATCCAAACCCTGGGCACGGGTTTTCCCGTTTCTCCGTCGACTATCCGCCCGCTCACCACAAAGCCATGAGCGGGTTGACCCAGGCTGATATCGATGTTGTTCGCTTCAGAGCCTTCTTCGATCTCCACAACTTTTGCTTTCGCCGCATCGAGAGCGTCGGGATAATAAGTGGTCGGAGGCGGCGCGCCTCCTCTCGTCATGCGATAGAACCCGCCCTCGGTTTCGCCCACAGAAACTTTGTAATGACCCGGCCGAATGCCGAACATCCGGTAGATACCGCGATCGTCGGTCTGAAAGCTGGTTGATACAGAATAGACGGGGCCGCGCTGACTGCCTTGATCAACCTGCACGAGATTCACTCGCTCTTCAATAACCGGGTGTCCATCCGCATCGGTAACTCTTCCTGTAATCACCCCGCCCCGGACCAGCTCAAAATCGATTCCTTCGACGTTCTCGCCTTCGCCGATGACGACCATCTGGCCTCTGAGGCTGTTCCCTTCAGAGATCACCAATGCCGGAGCCACCGGAGCAATCTCATAACTGCCCGGCGGCACATCGGTGATGCGATACTTACCGTCGTCATCGGTAGTGGCCTTGAATGTCGAATCAAACTGCGAGGGCCGGCTCGAACGCACACCCACGACGATGCCTGGCGCAGGTTTGCCTTTGATCGTTACCTTGCCGGAAACAATCGCATTCGGATTATTTTTAGCGGTTGCGGTTTGCGAGTTTGCGCGCTGACAAAAGAATGCGCAGCCAAGCAGGAGCGCGGAAATGATTGCCAGGGGAGCGGGGAACCTCATAGCGAGTTACCTTTCCACTGTCGCGGTGCGCTCATGATACTCAAATAGCAGGTCTTTGTCTTGCATTTAGTTCAACTCCATCGCTTTCCGCCTTGCACAATCCAATCCCACAGGCTACAAGGATACGAATTCGTTTAGACGCGGCACTTGCACCGGATCCTTGAGCGGACAAGTCCTCCGTCTAAACGACCGAATAATCAACCACGACGATTGGAGAGTCCCCTTGAAAAGAATCATTCATGCCCTGGCAATCACCATTCTGCTGCTCAGCCTTTATCTGATAGCAAGCGCGCAAACCCTCTCGCCTGAAGAGCAGAAGATCGTCAAGTACATCGACGCTCACTCAGCCGAAGCCGTCTCGCTTTTGGAGAAAGTCGTCAACATAGAAAGCGCAACGCAGAACACCGCCGGAGTGAAACGCGCCGGCGACGTGTTCAAAAGCGAATTTGCCGCACTCGGGCTGACTGCCAAATGGATCGACATGCCCGCCGCGATGAATCGGGCCGGACACCTGATCGCTGAAACACCCGGAACCGCCGGACGCGGCAAAAGGATTCTGCTGCTCGGTCACATCGATACCGTGCTTCAGGGTGAACATTGGAGACGCGAAGGTAACAAAGCCTACGGCAACGGCAGTTCCGACATGAAGGGCGGCGACGTGGTACTGCTCTACGCTTTGAAAGCGCTCGCCGATGCGGGGGTGCTGAAGGACATGCGGGTGATCGTGATGCTTACCGGCGATGAAGAAGCCGCCGGCCGGCCGGTTGAGATAAGCCGCGGCGACATGATCTCGGCGGCCAAGCGAAGCGACCTGGCGCTGAGCTTCGAAGCCGCGCGCGGTAACGATGCAACGGTTGGACGGCGCGGTAGCAGCTCGTGGACGTTGGAAGTTTCCGGCGCCACCGGGCACTCTTCACAAATATTCAAAGAGCACATGGGCAGTGGCGCCATTCTGGAAGCGGGCCGAATTCTCAATCAGTTCTACGAACAGTTTCACAATGACAAGAACCTGACTTTCAATCCCAGCCTGATTATCGGCGGCACCGAGGCTACGCTCAACGGCACCAGCGGCACGGCCACAGGTAAGACCAACGTCGTGCCGGCAAAAGTGATCATTCGTGGCGACCTTCGTTTCAGCAACGAGGCAGTGAAAGAAGCTGCGCGCGCGAAAATGCGCGAGATTGTCGCCGCAAATCTGCCGCGAACTTCGGCAAAGATAATGTTCGAAGACGGCATCCCCGCCATGGCGCCAACGGATGGCAACTATGCGATTTTGAATTTACTTAGTCAGGTCAGCCAGGATCTGGGATTCGGCAAAGTAGGCACGGTCGATCCGGCCGATCGCGGCGCCGGCGACATTGCCTATGTCTCGAACCTGATCAGCGGTCTCGATGGTTTGGGCGCCGACGGAGCAGGAGCGCACGCACCGGGAGAGTCGGTTGAATTGGCGTCGATGCCGATGCTGACGAAACGAGCAGCGATCCTGATCTATCGCTTATCGCGCCAGTGATCTAAATCTGAGCGCGGACACCTTGATCGGATCGCGGACATCCTGTCCGCCAGCGTGCGCAGCACGCTCGGCCCCTGAGCCCAGATCAACCAACAACTATGTCCCCCCCCGGCGGAGTTTGGTACGGAACCGCTCGCGGTAGCGAGGGGGGTCAAACACTCAAGTGAGTCCTGGGACCCACTCGCGACGGCGAGCGGTTCTGTACCAACTACAGCAACAGCACATCAACGCGATGCGCGTGGACCATCTCTTCACATGGCGACCATGCGAACACCGTGAAGCGGCCATCCTGTGATGCAACCAGCGCCAAAGCATTTCGCTGATCGTGTATGAATTGCGCCGCGGACAGATGCCGCGTACCGCCGTGTTGCACCGGCGGCACCACCTCAGCCCGATTGTCAACGACCGGTTCAGTCAGCACCATCTGCTCAACCAATTCACGCTCTGCCGCGCGCATTATCTTCGCGCCAAACGCGAGCACCTCATACTGACTCGTAATGACGGTCGCGCCATCAACCGCAGTCAGACCGGCTATGCTTTCCACAGCGCTGCGCAGGGATGCCTGCCACTCGCTCTCACTCTCGGGACTCGGTCCCTTCCTGATCAAGTTCGCGAGTTTGGAAAATGGAGGCGCGACCGAATAAAAAATCGGGTGCACGATCGAGGTGCGCCAACCTTCATCATTCGCGGGCACCACCAGCAGAGTGCCGCCGTGTCCGTGCGCGCGCATCGAGGCGCCCAGTTGCACCAGCACGTTCACCGAATCATCCCAGGTTGCCGGCGCGGTGAACGGGCGCAGTGCAGCGAGCAAGTCAGGACAATCAGGTAAGCTCGCGCCCTGCTCGTCCACGATCTTCACCTGTTCGCCCTTGAGCACGGCAACGTTGGCGAACTTTCCAAAGCCATCGATGCGCCGGTGTTTGATCACCAACTGTCCGGGCTCGATATCCTCGAGCACAAAACCGAGACTGGGAATGAAGCGAGTTGCACCCCAGACATAAAGATCGTCCGCGTCACCCCAGACACCTAGATGAATTCCGGGACGCTCAACCGCCGGAGCGAGTTTGGTCAACACCGCCGGCGTCAGCGGCAAACGATCCTCGAGCATCAAGGGCTGGCCCGCCTGCTCCGGCGGCAGAAAGGCAAGCGAGATTTTCGGGAAGCGCCCTTCCTCGGGCCGGAAGCTGGCCCAGAAACAAGCATCAATAATCGTTTCAATCGCCCGCGCATCCGGCGCATGCGCCAACTCAATCTCGCCCCGCCGGCGCGCTTCGACGAGGTGCCGCGTAAAGTGCGCTTCGACGGTGGCAGCAACGGCGCGGGCGGCCTGGTAAGTTGGTTCTCGGGTCATGCGGGAATTCTAGACGCAGATTACGGTGATGTCATAGAGGAGCGACGCATCGCTGCCGGTCCCATAATTGTGCGATCCGACAAGCTCAGGCGATATGAATAAATGGTAATGCGGTCTGAGGGCTTGGCGAGGAGCATCTTGTAATGCGAGTGCTCAATTCGAGGGCTATGGGAATGGCTGTGCTTTTTCCCACATATGCTTGTAGTATTTGTTATAGAAAAGATTGAACCATAATTCATCATGAGCTCGCGTCAATCTCACAAACGGTGCGGTAGACCCATCACCGCTCGGCGTATGGATAAGTAAACGCATCTCAGTACCGCCTTTGTGCCCATCCAAGATGGTAACGGATTGCGTTGGTGTAACATCAGTTAGTCTAACCTGAATATTTGCATTTGGTATGCGCTGCAAACTTCGCAACCTTTCCAGAGAGAGTTTTATCTGCTTTACATACTCATCATATTGGTAATCAACACACGGCATCACAAGATACTGTAAGCCTTTGTTCTCTGGATTCTGAAGAATGAACTTGAGTGATTTTCCCGCCTTTAGCCACGCCTGAAAGAGATTTGTATTACTTAGGACTAGGGCGTTCAAATGTCCGCCAGTGAAAAAGAGCTCATCAGCCCCAGCGATATAGTTCTCCATCAAAGGAATATCTTTTACACTCTCGAATATCGATCCCTGAACTCGCCGCATTTGAATCAGTGATTCAAGCTTGCCGTCGGCAATCTCAAATCTCGACTCACGCTCAATTATGTTCGTTACCGCCAATAGACTAAGAACAATTAAGATTGCCGGAAGCAACACGCTCAGCTCGATGTAAGACGTGAATAAACTTAGGAGAGCGATCGTCGTAGAAACAACAATTATTACCAACGAAAGCAGATTGTCGCGTCGCGCAAAGAGCCTCGTGAATAATGTTTTATTGGGCATTAGACACCTCTAATGATCTTACTCAGCGCACAGGTTGCATTGATATGGGTCAACGAATTGAAAACAGGTCACATTCTTCTTTGAAAACACTTCATGAGCCATGAGCGATTCGTACTGTACTGTGTTGACACTGGGAGTCTTGCTCTGGATCGTTTGGCTGAGGAGGGCCTTGTATCACAGTTTGCACGATGCTTGCAATGAATGCTGCGGATCGGTATTGCTATTCTCCTGAGAAGATTAGTCGACCGAGACTTCCTCGCATGCCAGCCGCCCACCCGATAGACGAGCCCTTCGCCGGGCGACCAAAACTCAACGTGTCGAATCCCGGACCTTCGATACGCTTCCAGTTTCGTCCGTCGTCGGTCGAGTAGTCTGAGCCTGACGGACCCACTGCAACGAGCGCGATTGACCCGGTCGCTACCGCTCCCGGTTCTGACCTCGGCACGTACGCCACTGCTGAGCGAAAGCCGGAGAGACCTTTCACGATTGCCCAGGTCTTACCGCCGTCGTTCGTCACTGCAAGATTGTTGACAGCTTCGCTTTCTTTCTTATAGTCACCGCCAACGATCACGCCATGATTCACGTCGCGAAAGGCTATTGAGAAGATACCTGCCGAAGGTCCAGCGACGAGCGGCGTGTCTGAAATCTTCCACGTGCGGCCGCGGTCGGCTGTGCGCAGTACGCGGGCTTTCGCGGCGGCGCCGGTGCCAATCCATGCGTGGGTCTTGCCGAACACGGCGATGTTGGTGCCACTCGCAGCAAACGCTCCTTCATTATCAAGCGACGGCGGCAGGGCGCTCGCGGGCACACGCTTCCACTCTCGCCCGCCGTTCTCAGTCGTCATGATGCAGAACTGATCATTAATAGAATCTCCCATCACGATGCCGTGATCCGCGTCCCAGAAAGACATCGCGTCGTAGAAAGCTTTCGGGTCTTCATTCTTGAATTGCAAGCTCCAGGTTGCGCCGGCGTCGCTCGTCTTGTAGATGCGTGACGCGGGGCCGTTGCCGATGCTGAGGACGTAGGCGGTGCGCGCGTCGATGGCATCGATGTCTCTGAAGTCCAGCTGGTCAGAAGTCACGGTCAGCTTCTGCCATGTCGCGCCGCCGTCGGCCGTGCGCAGCACCGTGCTGCCGGAACCGCTGGTCCATCCGACGCGATCGCTTACGGCACTGACGCCGCGCAGACGCGCGGTCACGCCGCTCGTTTGCAGCGTCCAATGGGGTGACTGCAAGGTGATGGCGATGGCGAGTAGAAGTTTCATCGGATGGATCGGAAGCGTTCAGTTTATTTAACTCGTCGTCAAAAGCCGGGAATATCGTGCGACGGTAAGTGGCAGCATCCGGTCGCTACCACCACCCCACGCGGGCTGCCCGCGCGGGGACCCCGGTCCGCTCCCGGTTCTGTAACAAGCAGTCTGCTCGCTTCACGGACTTTGATTCATTGAGTCTCGCGACTTTCCTGAAGTGCCGGGCTATTGTCGATCGTCCGCATCGCGCACTCAGCCTTTCGTTCCCCTCCTACCGCTTCCTAAGCAAACCAAAGAGTCCCGTCAACACACCGGCAGCTTCCGTAACAACCAGCAACAGCGCTGTCAACTGAAACACCGGAGCGAAGGCGTGCGATCCCAGCGAGGCCACATTGTCTGCGCCCGCAGCGATGAAGTGATAGTAGCCGCCGAATATGAGCGACCCCAGCATCGAACTCGCCAGCAGGGAGAACCCGCCGCGCGCTCGCCGCCAAAGCAGGAAACCTGAAATCAGCGGCAGCAGAGTGATCACCAGCAGGATATAAACGCTCTGCCAAAGATTCATGTCGATGCGCAGACGCGAGTGCGCCATCCCATGGACTAAACTGACTAGAAAGTGAATCGCCACGATTAGAACGCCGAGACGCTGAAGTGAATCGTGAGTTTTTCTCATCGCTCCTTCTCAGTCGCTGTTTGATCACCTGGCGGAAAGACACGAGGTCAACTCGCGGGTCCTGGTGAAGCCACAATTGCCGTCTGCCTGACGCTCACAAGTGGCTTTTTGGTAACAAGCGTATTCAGGCCGCCACTCACAAGTTGTGATCACCGGGTGATCAGCGCAGACCTGATTCGAGCAACCGCCCCTGATACAAGGCTTCATGCCAGAGACGCTCTTCCCGGCTCGCAGGTAAACCTGCGCAGCTTTTAGCTCGACCGATCGGCCGCCCGGACCGGTCACGTGAGCATGATCGCCAGCTACGATTACGCCATCAGGACCAGTCATCGCTCGCGACACGTCAGCAGAACTCGCACCACCCAGATTGACGCCGGCGATATTTTGACTAGAGATTGAGTTCAGCTTCGCCTCGTGATGCGTCGGGCAGGGAAAGGTAATGCAGCGCAGGCCGCGATCGCGAACGCGGTAAAAAGAGCCCAACGGCTGGGTCTCGCTTACCGCCTGCCACGACTCAGTCACGCGCAGCGCGCCGAGATTGCCAAAGCGGTCGTAGGTCTTCGCCAACAGGCTACCGCGTAAAAGAGCTCTCCCGGAATCGACCTGAGGTTGGCCGTTCCAATCGATCTCGGCGACATAGCACTCGGCCATGTAGCGGCCGTCCGCACAACGAGTAAGCGGAAGATTCACGCGCTTAACAAAGTACCCGCCGCACACCGGCGACATACAGCGTCGACGGTCTTCGCGCACCGAATAGAACGTCGAAGTGCCGCTCAGGGGATCGGGCACAGCCTCGCTCGCTTCCAACCGAACGGCGCGATCATTTCCGACCTGGTCCGATCTAATGAAGGATTGAAGCGCCCCAACGCCTGATGCATCGACACTGAATGGTTGTTGGCGGGTTGCTTCACTGGTTTGAGGTGCGGCGCCGCTCGATAACACCAAAACAGCGAAGGCAGTAACGACGATCGCAAAGCGAATGGATTTAGAGTTGAGCATGCCTGGATTATAGGCCTCAGCGCGGCGGCTGGCGAAGTCCACCACACCGGGAAAATTCCCGGTCCGGGTGGAACTGACAGTCGCTTGCAGCGTAATCTGTGTAATCTGCGGACATCATCATCGATTGAGGCGAACATGATCATTCTGCCGGAAGCCGACGAAGACTTGCTGCGCGAATGCGAGGTCGATACTTTTCGTTCGAGCGGTCCCGGCGGCCAGCACGTCAACAAGACTGAGAGCGCGGTGCGCCTGACGCATCTGCCCTCTGGCGTCGTCGTCACTTCTCAACAGGAGCGCAGCCAGCATCGAAACAAAGCGCTGTGCCTCGAGAAGCTGCGCGCGAAGATCGCTAAACTGAATTATCGCGCGCCCAAACGAGTGCCGACGCGCGTGCCGCCCAGCGTAAAGAACCGGACCCTGGAAGAAAAAGCCCGCCGCTCGCGAATCAAGCGTTTGCGATCAAAGCCATCGCCGGATGAATGATGTAGCTTGACTCTCTTCTCCCTCTGGGACTCTGGGACTCCCAAAGCGAGAGGGAGTTAACCCTATCGTGTATCATCGAACCCAAGGGAGACTACTCAATGATAACTGTGGCCAATCGCATCTATGTCGCTCCGGAGTTCGCCGATGCGTTCGAAGAGAGGTTTCGCAAACGCGCCGGCCTGGTGGACGGCATGCCCGGCTTTGTTTCCAACCAGGTGCTGCGCCCGGTCAACGAAGGCGACCCCTACGTTGTCTTCACCACCTGGAACAGCCGTGAAGATTTTCTTAACTGGGTGCGCTCTGACGAGTTTGTTAAGGGCCACGCGCAATCCGGCACGATGCCACCGGAAGCCTTCACCGGACCGAACAAGCTGGAAGTTCACGAGGTCTTACAGGATTCTACCCGGCCGGATTTAGCTGAGGAGCCGAAGGGCGGGCCGCTCAGGATGCATTAGGTCTGCGAATGCCCGGCGATTTCCTTTGCATTCCTCTGCGAGATCCTCTGCGGCCTGGGCGATAAATTCGCACATCAGCATAACGATCGAGTTGTTGTCACCATTAGTTGAGGCAATGGGAAGTTGATTTGAAACGCAGAGGAACGCAAAGGGTTTCGCCGAGGACGCAGGGTAAACGACGGAAACTCAAGTTCACGACGTAGCCTTACGCTCCCGGTAGGCAGCGACGCCTTCCCCGGCGCCTTCGTGCATGCGCTCAGGACGCACGTAGAGCCAGTGCTGCTCAAACTCTTCGGCGGTCAGGTTTGCGGTGGCGGCGCGCTCTTTGTTCTTTAGAAATTCTTCGACCCAGCTGCGGACTTCCGGATCCTGATTAAGCGCCATCCGCGCCGCATGCATGTTAAGAGGCGTGCTCATAAGATACTCTTCCCTTCTTTCTACAAGTTGCGATCAGCAGTCCCGAGGGAGTCGCGTTGGCCACTCTGACGTTGATTGGTACGTCTCAGTTTTGGATGTCTTGGGCTTTCGATGCTGGGAAAGCGTTGCCCTCGCCCGCATTGAGCGTGGGCCTGGCTTTGCGGGCCGGGGGCGCCCGCGTTCCCAGCCGTTAGTCGGGCCTTAAACCTCAAACTGACCAACTGTCCGCTCTGACAAGACTCTTGCGCCGTCACCAACCATATCCTATCATTCGCGCGTTGCGCCATTGTTGATAATTTCTTTCGGCCATACTTAATCAACGTTCCCTGGGAAAGGTAACTTCCTATGAACTCCCTTCCTCCAATCAGACGAAACTCATTGATTGTCCTTTTGGCGATCGTCGTCCTGATCACAGCAGCCGGCAGCAGCAGCCGCCTTGCGACCAGCGTCATAGCCGGCGGCGACGAGTGGCGCCCCATCGATCCTTCTGACCTGGCCCTCAAAGCTCCACTGGTCGAGCCCGATGCCGACGCCGAAGCGATTTTCTGGGACGTGCGGATTGACGATGGCGGCGAGAACGACCTGGTACTCTCGCATTACGTTCGCATCAAGGTTTTCACCCAGCTCGGCTGCGATAAGCAAAGCAAGATCGACATCCCGTATTTCAGCGGCACCAAGATGAAGGATGTCGCAGCCCGCACAGTCAGGCCAGACGGTTCGATCACCGAAGTCGCCAAAGAAGACATAACTGAGCGAGTCATAGTGAAAGTTAGTGGCGTAAAACTGCGCGCCAGGAGTTTCGCCTTCCCGCGGGTCGAGCCCGGCGCAATCATCGAGTATAAGTGGAAGGAGGTAGTCTCGAGTTCCTCGGCGAACCACATGCGGCTCCAGTTTCAACGCGACATTCCGGTCGAGTCGATCACCTATCACATCAAACCGAGTGGCTCGCTGTTCGACGTACGTCCATTCAACATGCCTCGGCCTCGGTTCGAGAAAGAGAAAAACGGTTTCTATTCCACCACCGTTAAGAACATGCCCGCTTTTCACGAGGAGCCGATGATGCCCCCCGAAGATAGTGTGCGGTCATGGGCGATGATTAACTACAACAGCCTCTTCTCGATGCTGGGTTATGTGACATTGGCGAGTCAGGTGTATCTCGGCTATCAGCCATTCTTGAAAGTTGACGATGAAATTAAGAGCAAATCCGCCGAGCTCGTCGCCGGCGCCACCACGCCCGAAGAGAAGTTGGAAAAGATTTACAGCTTCTGTCGCAATAACATCAAGAACATCAGTGACAAGACCTCGGGCTATACGGCGGACGAGATCGAAAAGATGAAAGAGAACAAAAAGCCGGCCGACACTCTCAAGCACGGAGCAGGCAAAGGTGTCGATATCGATCTTCTATTTGCTGCGCTCGTAAACGCCGCCGGAATTGAAGCCCGCGTAGCTTTGGTACCGGACCGCAGCAAAATTTTCTTTGACCGCACGGTCGTGATTCCGGGATCTCTTCGTCCCTCGAACATCGCGGTCCGGGTCTACGATAAATGGGAATTCTTTAATCCCGGGTTCCACTACGTAGTGTCGGGTATGTTGCCGTGGTGGGAAGAGGGGGTCGCCGCGCTGATCGCCGCGCCCTCACCGGTGTGGACTATGACCCCACTGTCTCCTCCGGAAAAGTCCCTGGAGAAGCGGATCGCGAACCTGCGCCTCGACGAGGACGGCACCCTCGAGGGCGACGTCAGCATAGAGTACACCGGCCACCTGGCCATAGAACGTAAAGAATTCAACGACGACGATTCTCCGAATCAACGCGAGGAAACCTTAAAAGCTGTAGTAAAGAAACGCTTGAGCACCGCCGAGTTGACGAACATCGTGATCGAGAATGCTACCGACCCGACAAAGCCGTTTATTTACAAGTATCACGTGCGCGTGCCCGACTACGCCCAGCGCACCGGCAAACGGTTGTTTCTACAGCCGGCTTTTTTTCAGAAGGGTCTGGGGGAATTGTTCGCAGCGTCGTCGCGCAAATACGCGATTTATTTTCACTATCCCTGGTCTGAGGACGATAACGTAACGATTTCGCTTCCGAAAGGCTACGTGCTTGATAACCCTGATTCTCCGACGCCAATCTCGGCCGGCAAAGTTTCGCGTTACGTCGTGACGATCAAAAAGACCTTAGACGGATCGACGATCTTTTATCATCGCAACTTTTTCTTCGGCGGTGATGGCGGCACTGTCGTTCCCGTCGAAAGCTATCGCGCCGTTAAGCAGCTATTCGATGGCGTCCATATTTCCGATAACCATACCATCACGCTCAAGCAAAGCGCGGGTGCGAACTGATACATGACCTTTGTGAAGGTGAGTACGGAACCGCTTGAGGCAGCAAGCGGGTTACTCCGCGATTCCGGAAAGACCTCTTGAGTCCTCCGCTCACGCGGACTCAGCTCGCTATGGGCTTCCCGTCTTGCTTAACTGCTCGCTGCTTTTCTTAATCTGCCCGCTCAATTCGATGATGTCTTCCAGATCGCGCCGCGCTTTGGTGGTCAGTTGAGTGTCGACTACTGAAGCTTCTTTGAAGAAAGGATTGTCGACGAAACTGAAGATCAGTCTGCCCAGTCTTAATACCGCGGGCTTCAGCTGTTGCGGACTCGCCAGCGTTTCGATTCCAGGTTGCCCGTTCCTCTTGCCGGCTTCGGGCAAAGCCAGATTAAGGTTGAGCCGTTCGGCTCGTTTGCGGATCTCGGCTACTGATTTCGAAACAAACTTCAAATCCAGTGTGTTGTTGTTCAAGGCGGCTCGAAGCAGGTTCTTGTTCACAATCTGGAGGTGCGAAAAATCGTCCTGGAGTTGAGCCAAAGCCTGTTTCACCGGCGGCCGGCCCTTACTCTCTCTCTCATGTTGTAATTGGAGAATTTTCAGATTCCACGAACGCAGGTCGAGATCGCGTTCGTTCTCGGCGCGCTCAACGTCGCGGGCGCTTTGAGCCATCACAGCCGGCACTAAAGCCAGAGCAAAGACGATTGCCGCCAATATTCTTAAAGTGAGCCGCACCTCTGGCCTCCCTCTCAACAATCACCAGGCCAACGCGTATCGTCCCCGCCGCGGATCGGCCCCGCCCGAAATCACTCCGGACTTCACGTCATACACAATTACGGTCGGCGATGAACCTGTGCCCCACGCGGATTGAATTTTCAGCTTATGACCGCGCGCGTTGAGTTGGCTAATCACGTCGGCGGGGATGCGCGATTCGACATTAAGTACGCCTGCCAGGAATTCGTGATTGTCGAACGAGCTCACGTAATGCTGCGTGTCGAAGCGCGGGGCTTCGACAGCTTCCTGCGGATTCATGCCAAACTCGATAATGTTGAGCAGCACCTGTAACAAACCCTGATCCTGATTGTCGCCGCCGGGCGTGCTGAGGATCATGAACGGCGCGCCGTCTTTCAACACCAGAGTTGGAGTAAGAGTGATGCGCGGTCGCTTGCCCGGCGCGACAACGTTGGGACTGTTCGGATCAGTGAGGGCCGATTGCAGACGTTGCCCCATCAAGACCCCTGTGTTTCCGGCCACGACTGCCGGCAGCCAGGCGCCGCTGGGCGTGGCGCTAAACATGTTGCCGTCCTTGTCGATCACATTGACGCAGGTTGTGTCGTTAGCTCTTTCGATCTCCGGAAGCGGCTCGGCGTTATCGGAAATCTGCGCGACGCTAGCCAGCAGTGGTTTCATGTTTGTCGGATCGCCCGGCCGTTGAGACAGCGAAGCTCTCTGACCATCGATCAAAGATCGACGCATCGCGGCATAATCTTTCGACAACAACTGTTGCGTGGGAATCTTTACGAAGTTGGGATCGCCATAGAAACGATCGCGATCTGCAAAGCCCAGCTTCAGCGCCTCGGTGACCGTGTGAATATACTCGGGCGAATTCTGACCCATTTTCTTCAGGTCATAGCCTTCCAGCAGATTCAGCACTTCGATCATCATCGGACCCTGAGCCCAGAATCCCGTTTTGTAAACCTCATAACCGCGATACTCGCCTTTGGCAGGCGCGCCGATAGTCGCGCGCCAGCCGGCAAGATCTGAAGCCGCTAACAGTCCGCCGTGCGTCTGCATGTAATCACCGATGCGTTTGGCCAGCGGTCCTTTGTAAAAATAATCGCGCGCCGCCATCAGCGCCGCATGTCGCCCACGCCGGCCATTCTGTTTTTCGATAGCCGCGATCGATCGCAGAGTGCGCGCCAGATCGGCTTGCACAAACACGTCCCCGACCTTTGGCACGTCTCCGTGAGGCAGAAAAACTCTCTTCGCGTCCGGCCATTGCGAAAAGATCGGCGCGCGCGTCGCGATGTATTGCACCCGCAACTCATCAATCGGAAAGCCGTCAGCCAGTTCGATTGCCGGCTGCATTACTTCAGCGAGTGATTTCGTGCCGAATTGATCCAGGGCTGTGACGCAGGCATCGAGCACCGCCGGAACCGTCGCAGCCAGGGGACCAGTCGAAGGAATCAATCCCGACGTCGCGCCGGCCATGGTGGGCATGTCCGCATTACTATTGGCCGAGCGCAGCGTCGCGGAAGAATCCGGCGCCGTCGCGGTGGTGACCGGGCCGCGCTGCTTCGCGCGATTCACAAAGAAATCGCGAGTCGCTTTCGCGGGCGCGGTGCCCATCCCTTCCACCACGGCTACGTCCCTGCCCTTCAATTTGATCAGAATGGGGACTTCACCGCCGAACGAGAAATGCGAAAACTCGATTACTGAGGCCGCGAGAATCGTCGCCACTCCGGCATCGACAGCGTTACCGCCGTGCTGGAGGATGCGCATCCCCGCTTCGACTGATAACGGTTGCCCGCCGGCCACTACGCCGCGCCGGCCACGAACGACCGGGCGAAATGTATCGGCGCTGGAGATACGAAGAGTCGCGCCGATCACTGTGAATGCAAGTGCAATTGATAGATAAGAAAGAAACCGACGCCGAGTCCTCATCGTGGATTGGCCTCCGTATCAAGCAGATTTGGAAGAAGTTTTATGCTTCTTCAGTCTCTGAGTCAACGCGAACTTCTCCGGGCGCGAATTTGCAGCGGCAGCCGGCGCGCGTGCCAGCCGACAAACTTGCGTTTCAGAAACAGCTTCACAATTTGATCGCAATGTTTTCGCAACCCTTCGACTCTCAGACGAGTTTAGTATGCGTTCATTCATTGATTCTCCTTGTGAGAACTGAGACTGAAGGGTAGGGCGTCGACTTTGGGGGAGGTCGGCGCCTCTGCTTTTTATGGCATAGACTTCAGGAACTCTGAGCAAGTATAAAGGACCTTTCAATGAGCATAGCCTTGCCCGGCTCCATAGGAGCCAAATGTTTATAGCTCCTATCGGAAGAATGTTTCCCGCGCTCCGTAGGAGCGCCATTTACGCACATTTCGCTCCTCCGGAGCTGTGACATAGCCACCTGGGCTGCTGCTATAAGCATTTCGCTTCTACGAGGCGAGGAAAACCGCAGCCAGTAACTGATAACTTGATCAGATTTTTCTTCAGTCTGTGATTCGTGTCATTCAATCACAGACTGAAGTCTATGCCACTTGCACTTTTCTGCGTTCTGGCGATAATCACGCTTTTCGGCAATCCATGTGGCAGGGCGAAAGATTATCAAATGGCTCAGGTTAAAACTGCTTCCTACGGCTCTTGGAAGTCGCCAATCTCATCTGACTTGATCGTCAAAGAATCCATCGGCCTCGGGCAGGTCAAAATGGATGGCGATGAGGTTTATTGGATTGAAATGCGGCCATCCGAAGGTGGCCGGCAGGTAATCGTTCGTCAGGGAGCCGACGGCAACACCGTCGACGTTATCCCTAAAGAGTTCAACGCCCGGACGCGGGTGCATGAATACGGCGGTGGCGACTTTGTCGCGCATGATTCAGTCGTCTACTTTTCGAACTTTGCCGATCAGCAATTGTACCGGCAGGCGCCAAACTCAGAACCGCAACTGATTAGCGAGAGCAGCACCGATGCGCAACTTCGCTATGCCGACTTTGTGGTTGATGCGAAAAGGAATCGCCTGATTAGCGTGCGCGAGGATCATCGTGCAAATGATCGCGAGGCGGTCAATACTCTGGTCGCCATACCTCTGAAAGGGGGCGAAGCGCAGGTCCTCGTCTCGGGCAATGACTTTTACTCGTCACCGCGAGTTAGTCCTGATGGTTCCCGTCTTTGCTGGCTTACCTGGAACCATCCCAACATGCCATGGGATGGTTGTGAACTCTGGAGCGGCGCGATCGCCTCTGACGGGACGATCACGAATCAACAACTCGTGGCCGGTGGGTTAAGCGAATCGATCTTTCAACCGGAGTGGTCGCCTGCGGGTATCCTCTATTTCGTTTCCGACGCTTCGGGTTGGTGGAATCTCTATCGCGCGGCCGCGAATGGCTCAACCGAATGTGTTTGCGAAATGCAGGCGGAGTTTGGCGCGCCGCAATGGATATTCGGGCTGTCGGCCTATGCATTTGAATCCGCCGACAGAATAGTTTGCGCTTTTGCCGAGCGTGGGCTGTGGCGGCTTGGCACTATCGATACTGTCGCGAAATCGCTCCAAAGAATTGATGCTCCTTATTCAGAAATTTCCTGTGTCTGTGCCGCGTCCGGTCGCGCGGTCTTCCGGGCGGGCTCGCCGCTAGCACCGTTTTCGATCGTTGAGATGGATCTCTCTTCGCGCGCCACAAAAGTTTTGCAGCGCGCGAGCAAAATGGAAATCGATTCCGGCTATATTTCCGAGCCGCAGCCGATTGAGTTTCCTACTGAAAATGGCCTCACCGCGCACGGCTTTTACTATCCGCCAAAGAACAGCGATTTTGTCGCTCCCAAATTGGAACGGCCATTGTTGCTGGTGAAAAGCCATGGCGGCCCCACTTCTGCGACGGTCGCCGTGTTGATGGCCGGCATTCAATACTGGACCAGCCGAGGCATTGCTGTGCTCGATGTTAATTATGGCGGCAGCACCGGCTATGGCCGGGCTTATCGCGAAAGATTGAACGGAAATTGGGGCATCGTCGATGTGGACGATTGTGTAAACGGCGCGCGGTTTCTGGCGACCCGCGGCGATGCCGACGGTAATCGTCTGATGATCGACGGCGGCAGTGCGGGTGGTTATACCACTCTGTGTGCGCTGACGTTTCGCGATCAGTTCAAGGCCGGCGCAAGTCATTTCGGTGTTAGTGATGCGGAAGCTCTCGCAAAAGAAACTCACAAGTTCGAGTCACGCTATCTCGACAATTTGATTGGCCCATATCCAGGGCGTCGCGATCTCTACATCGAACGTTCGCCAATTCATTACGCCGACAGATTGTCTTGTCCGGTCATCTTCTTCCAGGGCCTGGAAGACAAAGTTGTGCCGCCGAATCAGGCCGAGACAATGGTGGAAGCCTTGCGCAAAAAGGGCGTCCCGGTTGCTTATGTAGCGTTCGAGGGCGAACAGCACGGCTTTCGTCGCGCGGAAAATATCAAGCGCGCGCTCGACGGCGAATTCTATTTTTATTCACGCGTTTTTAAATTTGAGCCGGCTGACGAGGTTGAGCCGGTGCCAATAGAGAATCTCGGATCAGAAGCCAGCCCGTAAGGGAGGGCAAGAGAGTTCGGAGTTCCACCTTTAGGCGGACACTTGCCGGCAACTGACTACGACCGCCTGAAGGCTGAACTCCGAAGGATGCCGGCCCAACACAACAATGATCCCGCGCTATCGCAAACCATCGACTTGAATGGACAAAATCGACCGCCTGGGCTGGGCGGACGGAATGTCATTCACTTCTTACGGTGTGCGCGTCGGCATGCGGGTCAATAATGCTGCCATTCTCAAAGACTTGATCGCGCGCCTGCCGCCGGGATCGAAACCGGCATCGTTCGCGGTCACAGATCATCTCTATTCAATCATTGGCAGCAGCCCGAAATCAGACTCACAAGTGCGTCGTCTTAGTCTTGGCTATTGGAACCTGCTGCGATTTGCGCGCTCAAGAGAATTCAAAACCGTACTCGATGCCTTTGAATCGCACGTTCAGCTGACCGTCGCGGAATATGCGCCGCGACGCATCTTTGTTCACGCCGGCGTGGTTGGCTGGAAAGACCGCGCTATTCTGATCCCCGGACTGAGCCACAGCGGCAAGACCACTCTGGTGGATCAACTGATCCGCGCCGGGGCGACCTACTATTCGGATGAGTACGCAGTGCTGGACGAGCGCGGTCGCGTGCATCCTTACCCGCGAGCGCTGGGCATGCGTTTGCCGGACTCGGATCAATCAGAGAGAGTGCGAGCGGAAGACATTGGCGCCACAGTTGGATCGAAACCTTTACGCGTGGGATTGGTAGTCTCCACGAATTTCAAAGAAGGAGCGCGTTGGCGGCCGAGGCAAGTGACTCGCGGCAGAGGCGTGCTCGAGTTGATGTCGAACACCGTGTCCGCGCGCTCACAACCTGAGCTGGCGCTGACAGTTTTACCCGCGTCCCTGGAATCGGCGCGGATCCTGAAAGGGGTGCGTGGGGAAGCCGGCGAGATGGTCGATGCGATCCTGGCGAGCGTTGAGTAACGTGATGAGGTCAGTACCGGGAGCGGTAGCGACCGGGTTTCAATGCTCGACACGGCCCGTGATCGCGAGGAGCGGACCCGGTCGCTACCGCTCCCGGTTCTGACCTCATTGCTGCACCGGCTTGTCAGCACTCGTAGCCGGCGCGCCGCCGTGATCGTCGCCGCGAATCACTCCCGTCTTGTCCACGTAGAAGGAACGCTTCCCGGTCTTGCCGTATTCACGCGGCGTCGCCACTGCCTCAAATTGATCGCCGCCGGCGGTTACTTCAAAGTTGTATCCGTACTTGTCGAACATGTCCTTCTGCACAAGCTTCTGTGCAACCAGTTCGTCGAGCGTGGCGTACTTACCCTTACCTGTCGTTGATTGGTAATTCTTTTCCACTCCCGCAATGAATCCCAGCATCCCTATGGCAATCCCTTCATTCATCTCCGGTGGCGGGTTCTTGGTCGCGGAAGAAATTCCGGCGACGGTGGTGAGGATCAAATTCCGGGGCAGATGTATCTCGTGTTGAGTTCCCAATCCGTCGTTGGATAGCGCATAAGTGATCGCGCTGGCGGTCGGATCCAATCCCAGAAGGAAATCGCGCATCGCCGGATC
>Ga0070698_100000523_pt1 | contig 40948 bp, 36 predicted proteins | sample KBSK1502metaG_FD_65477 | JGI IMG/M metagenome (GOLD analysis project Ga0070698, IMG submission 65477) | Corn, switchgrass and miscanthus rhizosphere microbial communities from Kellogg Biological Station, Michigan, USA - KBS K1-50-2 metaG | ecosystem: Host-associated > Plants > Roots >...
CTGGCCCGGCTGGTCCTGGCCCGGCTGGTTCTGGCCCGGCTGGTTCTGGCCCGGCTGGTCCTGGCCCGGCTGGTTCTGGCCCGGCTGGTTCTGGCCCGGCTAGCCGCGCGCTGCCGGCGGCTTCCCCGACCGCGTTGGCGATCTGGGCAAGCTCGCCGGGCGTGAGCCTGGAATGCACCGGAATCGACAGCATCTGCGCGGCGACGGCTTCGGTGACGGGAAGGCGCAGGCGCCGCCCGGCGAAAATCGGCTGGAGATGCGCGGGCGGGAAATAAATGCGGGCCTCGATGCCGCGTCGCTGCAGGTGATCGAGCACGGCGTCCCGGTTCCGCCGCACGAGGCACGTGTAGAGCATGTGCGACGAGCTGGCATGCGGTACCTGGTAGGGCGGGCTGATTCCCGGGACCTGCGCAAGCCGGCGGCTCAGCCAGTCGGCGTTGGCATGCTTGCGTGCCAGGATCGCGTCGAGCTTGCGAAGCTGCACCCGCCCGATGGCCGCCTGCATCTCGGTGAGGCGCCAGTTGTAGCCGATCAGCACGTGCTGGTAGCGGCGGGCTTGTCCGTGGTTGCGCAGCAGCCGCAGCCTGTCCGCGGTTTGCGCGTCGCCGGTGAGCACCATCCCGCCCTCGCCGGTCGTGATGTTCTTGGTCGGCGTGAAACTGAACATGGCCGACTTGCCGAACGTGCCGACGGGCCTGCCGCGGAACTGTGCCCCGGCGGCCTGGGCGGCATCCTCGAGCAGCAGCAGCCCGTGGTCGGCACAGATCTTCTGCAGCTGGTCGAGTTCTCCCGGCTGGCCGGCATAGTGCACGGTCAGGACGGCGCGGGTGCTCCTGGTGACCAGCCTGGCTATCTCGCCGGGATCCAGGTTGAACGACCGCGGGTCAATGTCGGCGAAGACCGGGGTGGCGCCCACGTGGGCGACGCAGGTCGCGGTCGAGACGAACGTCATCGACGGAACGATCACCTCGTCTCCCGGGCCGATGTCCTCGGCGAGCAGCATGGCGGCGAGGGCGGCGGTCCCGGTGCAGAACGTCACCCCGTGCGCGGCGCCATGCCGGTCGGCGAACTCCCGCTCAAATGCCGCATTCTGCGGGCCGCCGGTAAGTGTGCCGCTAGTGAGCACCTCGCGGACCGCCTCGATTTCCTCCGCACCGATATCGGGCTTCGCAAGCCGGATGCTTGGCGTGACCTCTGGCACCGCAGACCGCCTTTCCTCAGCTTGCGCAATGGGATCGAAGCGTGCGTGGCCTGCCACGCCGTCGCCGCTCAGCACCGTCCAGACCGTGCGGGCGATGACGGCCAGGTCCAGCCGGAGGCTCTGGTTCTCGACGTATCGCAGGTCCCACTGGATGCGCTCGGCCCAGCTCATCCGGTTGCGGCCGTTGACTTGTGCCAGGCCGGTCAGCCCGGGCCGTACGCGCAGGCGGCGCAGCTGCCGCGAGTCGTACCGCAGGACCTGGTAGGAGAGTGTTGGCCGCGGGCCGACCAGGCTCATCTCGCCGCGCAGCACGTTGATCAGCTGAGGCAGTTCGTCAATCGACATCCGGCGCAAGACCCGGCCGATCCTGGTGGTCCTGCCCGGCTCGGGGAACGCGTCGCCGCGCTGCTGAGTCTCGGTCATCGTCCGCAGCTTGAACAGCACGAACGGCCTGCCGTCGCGCCCGGCGCGCACTTGCCGGAAGAGCACCGGCGATCCGCCGGAGATCAATATCGCCGCAGCGCAGAACGCGCCGAGTGCCAGGGCCGGAATGGCGGCCAGGCTCAATATCGCCAGGTCGAGGAGGCGTTTCCCGCGATAATGCGCGCGCTGGGTGGCGCGGCTGGCGCGCTGGGTGCCGCGGCAGGCGCGCAGGGTGCCGAGGCAGGCGCGCAAGATGCCGAGACAGGCGCGCAGGATGCCGAGACAGGCGCGGAGGATGCCGCGGCTGGCGCGGCGGTCGGCGTGGCGCCGCCCGGCCCGCACGACATCGTGACCGGCTGCACCACCGCCCCTGGTCAGCATCTCAGTGCACCTGGGACGGTATGAGCACGGGGTGAACGCGGCCGGCGCAGCGGGCGAGAGCCGCCCGGAGCTGGCCGGCCTCGGCATCCGGATCAAGGCCCAGGATCCGGTCCGCCGCCAGCGGCGGCACCTGGACATGCCTGATCAGCGGGTGACAGGGCCGGTTGTCCACTTCATCGCGGCCGAGCAGGTTCTCGGCGAGCTTCTCGCCAGCGCGCAGGCCGGTGTACACAATGTTGATCTCGCGCGCCGCGCCGGCCGCCAGCCGCCGGGCGATGTCCGCGATGCGCACCTGTTCGCCCATGTCGAGCACGAGAACCTCGCCGCGGCGTCCGATGACGGCCGCCTGGAGCACCAGCTGGACCGCCTCGTCAGCGGTCATGAAGTAGCGGCTGACCTCGGGATGTGTCACGGTAACCGGCCCGCCCGCGGCCACCTGGGCGGTCAGCGCGGTGAGCACGGAGCCACGGCTGCCGAGTACGTTGCCGAAGCGGACGCTGAGGTAGCTGCCCGCGACCCTGCTGGCCATGTCGGCAGTGAGCCGTTCCGCCACCCGTTTCGAGTAGCCGAGCACGCACACCGGATCGGCGGCCTTGTCCGTGGAGATGTTCACGAACGACTCCACCCCGCAGGCGGCCGCGGCCTGCAGCACGTTAAGGGTGCCCCGCACATTGGTCTTGAGTGCCTCGGCCGGGTATCGCTCCAGCAGCGGCAGGTGCTTGAGCGCGGCGGCATGAAAGACGATCTGCGGCCGGAACTGCTCGAATACGTGGCTGACCCGGCGCGCGTCCCGGATATCGGCCAGCGCCGCCTCGTCGGAGTCGAGCAGGGCACGGCCGTGCAGTGCCAGCTGGATGGCGTGCAGCGCGGATTCGTCGCGATCCAGCATGATCAGCTCAGCTGGCCGGAACTGGTGCAGCTGACGGCAGAGCTCGGAGCCGATGGACCCGCCGGCGCCGGTCACCAGGATCCGCTTGCCAGCGAAGTTCCCGGCCACCGCCGCGATGTCGGTTTCCACCGGCCTGCGGCCGAGCAGGTCGGCGATCTGCGGACTGCGTACGCCGTCAATGCGCGCGCGGCCGCTGAGCAGCTCCTTGACCGATGGGATCACTTTCGGCACCAGGCCGCAGCCCTCGGCCTGCGCGGTTAGCTCGCTGATCGCCGCGCCGCTCGCCCGGGCGATGGCAATGACGAGTACCGTGGCACCCGTCGCGGCGGCGGCCGCCGCCATCTGGTCACGCCCGCCGAGCACGGGAATACCCCGGATCCGCAGCCGCCGCAGTGCCGGGTCGTCGTCGAGCATCGCCACTGGCCGGTATTCGGAGTCGTGCTGGCCGGCCAGCCGGTGCACGAGCTGGGTGCCCGCGCTGCCGGCGCCGAAGATGATGACCTTCACGGCCGATGTCGCCGCGCCCCGGCACCGCTGCCGGAAGGCGAACGCCACGTACCGCCCGCCAAGCATCACGGGCAAGGTGAACAGCGCAGCGCCGGTGACCGTAGCGAGCGGTGCACGCTGACCGGGCATCAGCAGGCCGCCAAGCACCGCAAGGGTCAGGGCCGTGCCGCCGACCGCCACCGCGACGGCGACGACTTCGCCGAGACTGCCGCGCTGATTCCGCCGCCGGTAAAGCCCGGCAAGCAGGCCGCACGCCACCGCCGCGAGACCGATGATCAGCGCGGTGCGGACGATGACGTACGGCCGGGGGCCCGGGCCGGCCAGGTCGCGGGTGACCCAGCCGGCCGCCAGCAGCCCGCAGAGCCAGGCCGCCACATCGTGGCCGGCTTCCAGCATGATCCGGCTGCAGCGGTGCGCCCGATGCGGCCGCGGCGCTGCCAGGCACGCGGCATCGGCCCGCAGCACCTCATTGCTCATGGGTACCGCCCGGCCCGGTCCGCCGCCGCGGAAGCCCGCATCGCGAGTCTCGCTTGCACGCCAACCCCCCGGATCGCGGCGACCAGCACTCTGAGATAAATTGCTCTCAGTAGTTATGTAACCACGATACGTAATCTAAACTGAGCGCAATTGTCGCTACAAGGAGGGCCCCGCCGTGGACGTCCGGACGTTCCTCCAGCTGCTCCGGAACCACTGGAAGCTGATCACCGCGGTCACCGTGCTCGCCGGGCTGGCCAGCGGCCTGCTTACCGCGCGGATGACGCCGCGCTACGCCTCCAGCGTCTCGTTCTACGTGTCCGCGCAGACCAACACGACCGATCCGGCCATGGCTTACCAGGGCGCCCTGCTCTCCCAGCAGGCCGTGCAGTCCTACGCTGACCTGCTGACCGGGCCGCGGCTGGCTAGCTCCGTCATCGGGTACCTCGGCCTGCGCATGACGCCGTCCCAGCTGGCGGCGGAGGTGAGTGCCCGGTCCATCCCGCAGACCGTACTGCTGACCGCCACGGTGACCGATACGTCCGCGCGGCGGGCGCGGGAGTTCGCTACCGCCATCGGCATTCAGTTCGTCCGGCTGGTGTCGATGCTTGAGCGCCCGCCGGGCCAGAAGCACGCGACGGTCCGGGTCACCGTCGTCGCGCCGGCCACGCTGCCCAGCGCGCCGGTCTCGCCCAACCCGGTCAGGAATATCGGCATCGCGGTCCTGCTCGGCCTGCTGACCGGCATAGCCTTCGCTGCCCTGCGGCGCTCGCTCGACACCACGATCAAGTCGGCCGAGCAGCTGGCCGCGGTGACGGCAGGCCGCCCGGTCGTAGGTGCGGTCCCGTTTGATTCCGCCGCGCGCAAGCGGCCGCTTGTCGCTGCCGACGATCCGCTCGGGCGGCGGCTGGAGGCCTACCACAAACTCCGCACCAACCTGCAGTTCATCGACATCGACGTCCCGCACAAGGCGCTCCTGTTTACCAGCTGCCTGGCCAACGAGGGCAAGAGCTCGACGGTCTGCAACCTGGCGATCATGCAGGCCCGGTTCGGCAAGCGGGTGGTCGTAGTCGAGGCTGACCTGCGGCGGCCGCGGGCTGCCAGCTATCTCGGGCTGCCCGGCAGCGTCGGCGTCACCGATGTGCTGGTCGGACGGGCGACAGTCGGCGAGGCCAGCCAGACCTGGGGCGAGGACCTGTTCGACGTGCTGGCCAGCGGGCCGACCCCGCCAAGCCCGAGTGACCTGCTGGGCTCGCAGCGGATGAGCCAGCTCATCGAGCAGCTCCGCGGGCAATACGACCTCGTTCTCATCGACGCGCCGCCGCTGCTGCCGTTCGCCGACGCGGTGGCGACCGGACCTGCCTGCGATGGCGCGATCCTGGTGGCCCGATATGGCAAGACGCGCATTGCCCAGCTGCGGCAGGCCATGGACGCGCTCGGCGCCGTCGGCGTCCCTGTCCTCGGCAGCGTGCTGAGCATGACTCCGGCCAGGGAGCACCCTGAGTACGGCTACGGCTACCGCCGCTACCGCCCGGCGCACGCCGAATCCCCGAATGGCGAGATCACAGCCAGCGAGCAAACGGCCGAGGAAGCTCCCGCCGCCATGTCGTAGGCGACGGGACGAGACCTCGGTTACGGACCTATCTGGCCGTTCTAGACAAGGGGGCAAAGAGATGTCAGAAACACCCAGCCAGCAGACACCAGTCATGCCAGCAGACCAGGCTGACGCCGAGCACCCGGCGGATTCCGCCGTTATCCGCCCGGCCAGGCGGAAGGGACGCGCCCGCCGGATTGCGCTGATCGCCGTCGCCTCGCTGGTGGCCGTGGTCGGCGTCGTGGCGCTGGGCGGATTCCTCGCCGTCCGCCATCTGGAGGGCAACATCCACCGCATCCCGAATGTCTTCACCAAGCTGACGGCGGCCACCAGGCCGGTCATGCCCACCGCCACCCGGCACAGCATGACGATCCTGCTGACCGGATCGGACACGTTGCCCGCCCAGCGCGGCGGCAGCGGCATTGACCGGTCGTCCACCGCCCCGCAGGAGCCCAGCGCCCTGATCGCGCTCGTGCACATCAACGCCAACCGGAAGGCCGGCGCGATAGTGTCCATCCCGGCCAGCGTCGTGGTGCACGTTCCCGGCCATGGCCAGAGGAAGATAAGCGACTCGCTGGCGATCGGCGGCCCGTCGCTGCTCATCGCGACCCTGCAGCGGCTCACCGGGGTGCGCATCGATCACTACACCGTGGTCAACGTGGCCGGCCTGGCCTCGGCGCTTGGGCCGCTCGGCGGCGTGAACGTTGTGCTCCCGGCCCCGGCCACCAGCAACGGCGTCGCGTTCCACGCCGGAGTCAACCACCTGACCAGTGCCACCGCCCTGGACTACGCGGAGCAGGCGTCCCTGTCCGAGGAGGGCCACGCGCTGCGCCAGCAGGCGCTGCTCCGGGCGATCGTGGACAAGCTCGCGCACGAGCACCTGCTGAGCGATCCGGCCTCGGCCTTCGGCATACTCAATGCCTTCACCAAGGCGCTGAGCGTGGACAGCAACTTCACCAACTCGCAGCTGCAGTCGCTGGCGATGCACCTGAACCTGCTCGGCGCGAGCGCCGGCACGTTCGTCACGGCGCCGGTCCAGCACAATCACCTGCGCGAGCCGGTGAGCAGCCGGCTGTGGAAGGCAATCAGGAACGACGCCGTCGCGGCGTTCGCCCGGCAGCATCCGGCCGCGGTGACCGCCGCAGCGCCGAACTGACGCGGTGCCCGCCCGGATCCCTGCCGCGGTGCCGCCGCCGGCCCGGCCGGCCCTTGACCGGGTGCCCGCCGTGACGAAGGACGGCGTAACGGCCGCCGGCCAGTTCGGCATCCTGTTCGTGTGCACCGGCAATCTCTGCCGGTCGGTAATAGCCGAGCGGCTTACCCGGCGCGGCCTGCACGCTCGCCTTGGGCCCGCTGCCTGCTGGTTCCGTGTCACGAGTGCCGGCACCGCGGCCCTGGACGGGTGCCCCGTGCACCCGTACACCGCTGAGGCGCTCACCTGGCTGGGGGCGGATGCCGATGGCGTCGCCAGCCACACCCTGACCGCCGCCGACGTGGATGCGGCGGACCTGATCCTCGCGGCCGGCCAGGAGCACAGGGATGCGGTCGTGGCGATGCGGCCCCGCGCATCCCGGCGCGCCTACCTGCTGCGGGAATTCGCTCGCCTGGCGGCCTGCACCTCGGACACCGCACCGAGTCGGCCCGCCGCAGAACAGCTGGCCGCGGACCGGCCGTCCGCAGGCGTGTCCGCCGCAGGCTACTGTGCCGCGGACCAGGCGCGGCAGCTGGTTGCGGCGGTCGCGCGATTGCGCGGCCTGGCGCCCTATGTCGAGCCGGCCGAGGACGAGATCGCCGACCCGGCAACCAATACCGCCGCGTTCCTTGCCTGCGCCCGCGCCATCGACACGGCGGTCGGCCGGACCCTTGACGCGCTCTGCGGCGGTCTGCCAACGACCAGGTACCGGGGAAAGCATGCCCGCTGACCCGGCGCCGTCCGAGGACCCGGCGCCGACTTCAGACCCGGCGGCGTTGGCCGACCCGGCGACAGCAGACCCGGCGGCGTTGGCCGACCCGGCGGTGATGGCTGGCTGCGACAACCGCATCAAGCTGACCAGGGTCGAGATCGGGCGGCAGGAAGAGGAAGCCGTCCTGGCGGTGCTGCGGTCCGGCATGCTGGCCGGCGGCGCCCTGGTAGCGGAACTTGAGCGCGCCTTCGCCAGCGCGCACCGCGCGGCGCATGCGGTGGCGGTGAGCAACGGCACGACGGCGCTGGTGGCCGCCTTGCGGGCGCACGGCATCGGGGCCGGCGACGAGGTGATCACCACGCCGCTGACGTTCGTGGCGACGCTGAATGCCATCATCGAAGCCGGGGCCGTCGCCAGGTTCGCCGACATCGCCGACGACCTGACCATCGACCCGGCGCAACTGGCCAGCCTGGTGACGCCGCGGACCAGGGCGGTGCTGCCTGTCCACCTGTACGGCCTGCCTGCCGCGATGGCGGAAATCTCCGAGTTCGCCGCCGCCCGCGGGCTCACCGTCATCGAGGATGCCGCGCAGGCGCATGGCGCCCGGGTGGGCACGGCGCCGGTGGGATCGGCCGGCACGGCCGCCTTTTCGTTCTACGGCTCCAAGAACATCACCTGCGGCGAGGGCGGCATCGTGACGGCCGCCGATGACGACATCGCGCGGCGGCTGCGGCTGCTCCGCAACCATGGCATGGGGCAGCCGTATGACTATGTGCTGCCCGGCTACAACTACCGGCTGACCGACCTGCAGGCGGCCATTGCCACGGCGCAGCTTGCCCGGCTGCCCCGCATCAACGCGAGCAGGGCGGCCAATGCGGGTCGCCTGTCCGACGGGCTGTCCGGGCTGCCCGGCCTGGTGCTGCCGGCCGTCCCGCCCGGCCGGGTGCATGCCTGGCACCTGTACGTCGTGCAGGTGACCGCCGCGGCGCCCATCGACCGCGATCAGCTCGGCAAGTGCCTGGACGCCGCCGGAATCGACGCCAGGCCCTACTATCCCGCGCTGGTGCACGACTACGCCTGCTACCGCGACCACCCGCAGGTGATCATCGATGCGACGCCCCGCGCCTGCCGGGCGGTCAGGGAGGTCCTGGCGCTGCCCGTGCATCCGATGCTCACATCGGACGACATTGACCGCATAGTGTCCTGCGTGCGCACCGCCCTCACCGATGTGTAACGAAGGCTGCCCGCGCGGTGCCTGCGGCCGACCGGTGCGAGCGCCCGGCCTGGCAAGATAGCCAGCATGGCGGGACGCCGTGGCAGCACGGGCATCGGCTCCTTCGCGGCGCTCGGCGACAGTTTCACCGAAGGGCTCGATGACCCGCGCGCGGACGGCAGCCTGCGCGGCTGGGCGGACCGGTTCGCCGAGCGGGCCGCCGAGGTCAGGCCAGGCCTGCGCTACGCGAACCTGGCCGTCCGGGGCAAGATGGTCCGCCAGGTCGCCGACGAGCAGGTGCCGATCGCTATCGCGATGCGGCCGGACCTGGTCAGCGTGGCCGCGGGCGGCAACGACCTGCTCCGGCCGCGGGCTGACCCCGATCAGCTGGCCGGCGCCTTCGATGACATCGTGGCGCGGCTGCGCCAGGCAGGCTGCCAGGTGATCGTCTTCGCCGGGTCCGACCCTGGCGTGTTCCCGCTGATCCGGCTGATCCGCGGCAAGGCTGCCGCGTACAACATGCACCTGCGCACGATCGCCGCCCGCCGCGAATGCCACCTGGTGGATCTCTGGGCGATGAGCGTGCTTGCCGACCCAAGGCTATGGAGCCAGGACCGCCTCCACCTGTCCTCGGACGGTCACCGCCGGGTAGCGCTGCGGGCCTGCGAGGTGCTCGGCGTGCCAGTCGACGCGGACTGGCGCGCGCCGTTGCCGCCCATCGAGCTGCCCGCCGCCTGGCCGGGCCGGCCGGCTGCCTGGCTCGCCGCGCGCCGGGCGGATGCGCGATGGGCGAGGGACCATGCGGCACCCTGGCTGAGCAGGCGGCTGCGCGGGATCTCGTCGGGCGATGGCGCATCGGCCAAGCGGCCGCAATTGCTGCCGCTGAGCAATGCGGCCACCGAGCCGCGCTGACCGGGGCCACCTTGTCATTGCCAGCCAGGCGCCTTTCCGCGCGATCCGGCGGCGCTGATTCGGGCGGCCGGCGGCGGGTAAAGTGTGAGTGACGGGTGAGACGGGGAAATTTATCCGGGACGCATGTGCCTTAATGTGGATATTCCCGTAAGGCGTAGTTCTCAACGGGAATATGCCATTACCAGCGCAGCGGAACGCGAACGCACGGGGCGGGGTGGGGCCGCGCAGTCATGGGCGCATCGCGGGTTAAGCCAGCAGCCGATCTTGCGGTAGCGGCCGCCCGGCTTGCCGCCGGGCGGTCGGCCGCCTCTCCGGTCGAGCTCGTGGAGTTCGCCGTCGGGCAGGTGCTGCGCGAGGAGACCGCGGTCGAAGCCCTGCCGGCGATCCTCGGCAGGCTCGCCGCGCTCTTCGGCTGCCGCGCCGCGCTGGCCTTTCAGCAGGATGCGGGTCAGGAACCCGTCATCCTGGCAGCTCACCCCCGGCAGGCGGGCGGAGAGCAGGCGCTGCGCGCCGAGATCTGCGCCCTGTCAGCGGAGCATGCCGACGTAGCCGCCGCGGGCGGATTCTTCCAGGCGCCGCTCACCTCGGGCGGCCTGCCGCGCGGTCGGCGGGCCGGACGGCAGGTGAGCGTCCTGCTGGGCTATTCGGCGCCGGAAGCCGGGCGTTGCCTCTGTGCCGTCGCGCTGGTCGGAGATGCCGCGCACTGGAACGCGGAATCCCGGGCCACGATCCGGGCCATCGCGGCCGTCGTCGCTGCCCAGATCCGGCACGCCAGCGACACTGCTGTGCTAGCCGAACGCGAGACGCGCACCTCGGCGCGTGACCTCGGCGAGCTTGACCGGGCTCAGGTGGCCCGGCTGGAAAGCGAAGGGCGGTTCCGGCTGCTGTCGCAGCTGGCCCCGGTCGGCATCGTGCAGACGGACCTGGACGGGGCGTGCACCTTCGCCAACGACCGCTGGTGCGAGCTGACCGGGATGACGGCGCAGGAGGCGATCGGCGCCGGCTGGACGTCGAGCCTGCATCCCGACGACACCGAGCGCATCGCGCGGGAGTGGGAACGGGCGGCCGAGACGGACGGGGAATTGCGCACCGATTGCCGCCTGCGGCCGGCCGGCCCGGACCCGGTCTGGGTGCATATCGCGGTCGTGCCCTTCCTGGCCGCCGACGGGCGCGCGTGCGGATTCCTTGCGGCGGTCACCAATGTGTCCGAACGTAAGCGGGCGGAAGCAGAAAGGGAAGAGCTCCTGAACGCAGAACGGGCCGCCCGCCGCAGTCTCGCCGACCAGACCGAGCGCCTCAACGGCCTGGTGAACGCCGCCATCCCCGGCATACTCATGGACGACGAGCACGGCCGGATCACCCAGGTCAACCAGAGCTTCTGCGACCTGTTCGGCATCGCCGCGCAGCCCTGCCAGCTCATTGGCAGCCCGGCCGCCCGGGTCGCGGTCCGGATCCGGCGGGTATTCGCCGATCCTGACGAGTTCCTCCGCCGGGCGAGCGAGCTGGTGGCCGGGCGCCGGCCGGTCGCCCTGGACGAGATCGCCTGCGCTGACGGCCGGACCCTGGAGTGGGATTACGCGCCGGTGTCGGTCAACGGGGACAATCGCGGCAATCTGTGGGGCGTCGCTGACGCGACCGACCGACAGCTGCTGGCGCAGCAGCGGGAGCGCCTGCTCGAGGCCGAGGCTGCCGCCCGCGCGGCGGCGGAGAGCGCTCAGCTCCGGCTTGCCGCGCAGAACGCGAGGCTGCGGGAGCTCGACGAGGCCAAGACGCAGTTCATCTCCACCATGTCGCATGAGCTCCGCACGCCGCTGACCTCGATCGTGGCGTTTACCGAGCTGATCATGGACGACGAGCGCGAACTGAACGAGGAGACCGTCGGCTCGCTGTCGGTCATCCGGCGTAACGCCGAGCGGCTGCTCCGGCTGGTGGGTAACCTGCTGCTGCTGAACCGCCTGGAAGCCGGCGTCATCCCGCTCGAGCTTGCCGCCGTCTCGGTCCCCGACCTGGTCGCCGAGACAGTCCGCTCGGCGTCGGCCACCGCGGCCGATCGCGGCATCACTGTGCAGGTCTCGGCCGCGGCCGGGCCGGCCGTCCGGGCGGACCGGCTCCAGCTCGATCAGGTCGTTGACAACCTTCTGTCCAACGCGATCAAGTTCTCCCGCCAGGATGGCCGGGTCCTGGTCGAGGCCGCCCACGACGGCAGGCGCTGGCGGATTGACGTTGCGGATGACGGGATCGGCATTCCGGCTGACGAGCTCGGCAGTTTGTTCGGCCGCTTCGTCCGGGCTTCCAACGCCCGGACGGCAGGGCTGCCGGGAACCGGCCTCGGGCTGTCGGTGGTGAAGGCGATCACCGAACTGCACGGCGGCAGCGTCGAGGTGCGCAGCACCGCGGGGCACGGCACGACGTTTAGCGTCTACCTGCCGATAAGCCAATGAGATAGAGCCGCTAAGCACTGGCGGCGCCGATTCGGTCCGTCCGGCGACGGGTAGTAATGTCGGTGACAGGGGAGACGGGAGAGGTTCTACGGGGCGTATGTGTCTGAATATGGATATTCCTTATTGGGTCGATGATCAGTATTGGGTCGATGATCAGTACTGGGTCGATGATCGGTCGGAATATGCCATTTTCGGCGCATCGGACCGCGAGCTAGCCGGGCAGGTTGGACTGCGGAGTCATGGCGACATCTCAGGCTAGCTCGGCAACCGGCCTGGCCGGGGCCGCCGTACGTCCGCCCGCGTCGCCAGTCGACCTGGTGGAGTTCGCCGTCGGGCAGGTGCTGGGGGACGATGCCGGGGTTGGCGCGCTGCCGGCCATTCTGGCTGCGCTCACTGCCCTGTTCGGCTGCCGCGCCGCGCTTGCGCTGCAGCAGGGCGCTGGCGGGGAACTGGTCATCCTTGCCACCCATCCCGGTCAGGCGGCCGCCGACCGTGCCCTGCTCGGGCAGATCGGCGCCGCGCTCGCTGCGCACGGTGAGCTAGCCGCCGAGGGCGGGCACTTCGAGGGCTCGATGACATCCCGCGGCCGGGCGGTGAGTCTCCGGCTTGCCTACGCGCCGCCGGCCGCCGGACGATTCCTGTGCGCGGTCGCGCTGGTCGGGGGCCCGGCACAGTTCAATGCGGAGTGGCGGGCCGCCGCGCGAAGCATCGCCGCGATCGTGGCCGCCCAGATCCGGCACGCCAACGACGCCGCTGAGCTGGCTGAGCGCCAGGCCCGCACGATGGCGCTTTTCGACGGGGCGCCGTACGCGATCCTCGCTGCCAGCGCCGACCGCCGGCTGGTGGCGTTCAATCAGGCAGCCGAGGAGCTCACCGGCTGGCGGCGCGATGAGGTGCTTGGCAAGGAAATGGAGTTGCTCGTCCCGCAGCGCGCGCGCACCGCCGTCATCAGGGGTGCGCGGACGTACCTGGAATCGGGTGACCGGGCTGAACTCGGTGGCCCGATGCGCCTGCCGATGCTGCGCGCCGACGGGACGGAACGGGTGGTCGAGCTGACTCCGGTTCCGCTCACCATCGGCGGTCAGCTGCATTTCTGCGGCTTCCTGCGGGACATGAGCGAGCTGCAGTCGGCGCATGTGGCGCTGCTGGACAGCGAAGGGCGCTTCCGCCTGCTGTCGCAGCTGGCGCCGGTCGGCATCTTGCAGGCCGACCTGGCCGGAACGTGCACGTACGCCAACGATTACTGGTGCGACCTGACCGGGATGACGGCGCAGCAGGCAGTCGGCGCGCCGGCGTCTGCGGCCGTTCACCCCGATGACGTTGGGCCGCTGGAACGCCAATGGACAGTCGCGGCGCAGACGGGCCTGGAATTGCGCACCGACTGCCGCCTGCGGCCGGTGCGCGGGGACGTGATCTGGGTACATATCGCGGTCGTGCCCATCTCGAGCGCTGACGGGCACCCGCTCGGGTCCCTGATCGCGGTCACCAACATCTCCGACTTGAAGCGGGCGGAGGCCGAGCGGGAACGGCTATTCAATGCCGAACGGGATGCCCGCCGCAATCTCGCCGACCAGACCGAGCGCCTCAACGCGCTGATCACCGCGGCCATCCCCGGCATACTGGTCGAAAACGAGCACGGCATCATCACGCAGGTCAACCAGAGCTTCTGCGACATGTTTGACATTAGCGGAGGGCCAAGTCAGCTGCTCGGCACGACGGCGGCCAGGACAGCGATCCGGATCCGGCGGGTGTTCGCCGATCCTGATGAGTTTCTCCGCCGGGCGAGCGAGCTTGTGGCCGGCCGCCGGCCGGTCGCCGAGCTTGAGTTCGTGACCGCCGACGGGCGAACCATCGAATGCGACTTCGCGCCGGTGTTCGTGGACGGGGACTATCGCGGCATCATGTGGGGCGTCGCTGACGTGACCCATCGCCAGGTGCTGAAGGAGGAGCGTCAGCGCCTGCTCGAGGCCGAGGCGGCCGCCCGCGAGGCGTCCGAGCGGGCCCAGGCCAACCTCGCCGAGCAGAATGTGCGGCTGCAGCAGCTTGACGAGGCCAAGACGCAGTTCATCTCCACCATGTCGCACGAGCTCCGCACGCCGCTGACCTCGATTATCTCGTTTATCGAGCTGATCATGGACGATGAGCGCAAGCTGGCCGACGACACCGTCGGCTGGCTGTCGGTCATCCAGCGGAACGCCGAGCGGCTGCTCGGGCTGGTGGGTGACCTGCTCCTGCTGAGCCGCCTGGAGCAGGGCGTTATCCCGCTCGACCTCGGCACAGTCTCGGTGCCCGACCTGATCGCCGAGGCGGTCCGCAGCGCTTCGGCCGTCGCGGCAGATCGCAGGATCACCGTCCGGGTCGCCGGGCCGCAAGGACCGCCGGTGCACGGTGATCCGCTCCGGCTGCAGCAGGTAATCGACAACCTGCTCTCGAACGCGATCAAGTACACCGGCGAGGACGGCAAGATCAGGGTCGAGGCCAGCCACGACGACCAGCGATGGCGGGTAGACGTGGCGGACGATGGCATCGGCATCCCGCCTGACGAGCTTGGTCACCTCTTCGATCGGTTCGTCCGCGCCTCCAACGCGCGGACGGCCGGCCTGCCGGGCACCGGCCTCGGGCTGTCCGTGGTGAAGGCGATCACCGAACTGCACGGCGGCAGCGTGCAGGTGCGCAGCACCGTGGGGCACGGCACCACGTTCAGCATCTACCTGCCGGTACGCCCATGAGCGTGCAGGTGCGCAGCGCCGTGCGGCACGGCACCACGTTCAGCGTCTACCTGCCGGTACGCCCATGAGCGTGCAGGTTCTCTGCATCGAGGATGACCAGGACATCGCGCTGGCCATTAGCATGGTCCTGCGCCGCGCCGGGTTCGAAGTCGTCGGCGCCGCCGACGGCAAGGACGGCCTGCGCGCCTTTCATGCCGAGCGCCCGGACGTCGTGCTGCTCGACATCGGGCTGCCGACGCTCGATGGCTGGACGGTGCTTGAGCGGATCCGCGACCTGAGCGACGTGCCGGTCATCATGCTGACCGCGCACGGCCAGGAGGCCGACAAGGTCCGCGGCCTGCAACTCGGTGCAGACGACTACCTCACCAAGCCGTTCGGCAACGCCGAGCTTGTCGCCCGCATCCAGGCGCTGCTGCGGCGCAGCAAGCCAGCCAGGCCGGAGGCCGAGGTCTACGCCGACGCCCTGGTGCACCTGAACTTCGGGGCCCGCGAGGTCAGGATCGGCGACGAGCCGACCACGCTGACGCCCAGCGAATTCCGCCTGCTTGCCGCCCTCGTCCGGCACGCCGGGCAGACTCTCTCCCCGGACCAGCTACTCGAGCAGGCCTGGAATGACCCGCTCGGGGTGGGCCCGGAACGGGTGAAGTTCGCGATCATGCGGCTGCGCCGCAAGCTGGGCCAGGGCGACGGCAGCGGTCCGCCGATCGAGGCGGTCCGGGGCTTCGGCTACCGGTATGTCGCGCCGCCGGCCGGATGGATGCCGAAGCAGGTTCCTGGCCGGTCCGCAGCGGGCCAGCCATCCCGCGGCGATGGCGCACCGTCACGGTCCCGGGATACGGGCTGACATCGTGAAGAAGTCGCGCGACCACCATGACGCGAAGTAGCGATTCACGCCGCCGACCATGTCGGGCAGCAGCGCCTTGCCGTTCCCGGCCGTGGCGGCGCCGGTGGAGTTGCGCGGATCGTAGGTTGCGTAGTCCACCCAGTCGGTGTTGATGTCGAGTTCCATCGCGCGCACGGCTCCCGCCCGGACCAGGAGATCAGCGAGCGTCGTGATGTTAAGCCCAGGTCCGCCCACGTAGACAAGGGCGCCATCGGCCGTTATGCCGACGCCCGATCGCCAGACGTAGACCTGATTGCCGAGCGTGAATCCCCATTTCGTCGTATCGCTGGGGTTGAGTCCAGGGATGGCCTGGCCATGATCGACGAGGAGCGCGAGATTCTGCCGCACCGAGACCACGCTCGGGCCCATCGAGGCATCCCGGCCCCAGTCGGCGATGTTAACCGAGCCGTTGCGGTAGATGACGAACGAGGCAGCGCCCTTCCGCAGCGGCACGATCGTCTTGCCGTCGGTGTAGTAGCCGCCCTGCGCGTTCTGCATGAGGAAGCCGGCGTTGAAGGCGGCGACCACGCTTCTCGCGGCAGCCGCGCCGATCGGGGCGGTATGCGGGTACGGCCCGCCGCCTGGGATGGTGCTGCCCGAGTAGAGCGTCGCCCGCAGCAGCTTCGTATCCATCCAGGCCACGCCGGTCACGAGACTGGTATGCAGGGCATCGGGGCGTACCCAGGTCTGGTAGACGGCGGGAATCCCGCCAACCGGCCGTCCTGCCGGGTGCCAGACTCCCTCGCCGGCCAGCTCATGCTTCGCCGGGGACGACATCCTTGCCGGGCGCGGCAGGTGCGCGGGAACACGGGCGGATTTCGGCTGCTGGCCCGACTGCCCGGATGACTGCAGCCCGGGGATGGAGCCCTTGGCCGGAGCGCCGCCCACCGGCGGCGGATGCGATGAGTACCAGGCATTCTCGACCCAGTTGACGATCGGGCTCGCGCCATGATTGCGGGCCCACTCGGCGAACCGCGCGGAGACCGAGATACCCAGGCTCGGGTTGCTCAGCGCACTGCCCAGCGACACCCAGACCGGAGCAAGGCCGACGGCGACGGCAACGAAGGCAGTGCAGAGCGGATGACGGCCGGCCACCGTCCGCCGCGCCATCCTGACGGCCCGCCGGCCAGCCCGGCGCTCAGCGCGGCGCGCCAGGAAGGCGGGGATGTCCAGCAGCGGCGGAGCGGACTCGCCAGGCATCATCCACGGCGGCTCCGCGCGGCGATACTCACCCGATCCCAGCCGTTCCTGACCCGCTGACTGCCGTGGCTCCTGCAGCTCCGCACGGCGATGCTCACCCGATCCCAGCCGTTCCTGACCCGCTGACTGCCGTGGCTCCTGCAGCCGGAACCCGCTCCGGCCGTGCTGGCTATGTGTCACGTCCGCCCGCTCCGGGGCGCTCGGCCGTCGCGATCGGCTCGGCAGCGGGCCCAGGTCGCCCGTCGACGTAGCGCATTTTCTGGAGGCTACCCGGAAATCATGAAGCCCGAATGAAGAAGTTCCTGGTTGAGGCCGGGCCGTCGCTGCTCAGGGCCCGAGGTCGGCCAGGATGTCGCTGATCCGGCCGAGCGCCGCGGCGATCCACGGCAGCGACACGGGGTCCCGCACCTCAAGAGCGGCCTCCCGCTGCCGCTCAGAATCGCCGTAGAGCAGGCCGGTGGCCACCCGGATCCGCAGCTCGCCCGCGTCCTCGCCGAACGCGCTGGCGGGCAGCACCCCGGTTCCGTAGTGCTCGAACAGGTGCCTGGCCAGGCCCTGGCCAGTGGTCACGCCGTGTTCGCCGCGCAGGTGCCCGCGCCACGGCTCGAAGTCCGGGTGCCGCGACCCAAAACCCTCCGCGATCATCGAAATGGAGCGGCCGAGCGCGCTGGCTGGAGCCCCGGGCGTTACTGGAGCCGGGGCGTTAGAAGGAGCCAGTGGCTCGCAGCAGGTCAGCGATGCGGGTGGCCTGGGCAGTCCGCAGCCGCACCTCGACGGTGCCCGACCGGTCAGGCCTGAATCGCCCGGCGTCGTAGCTGAAACATATGCGGCCTGGCTGCTCGATGCTGACCTTGAGCGCGGCCCGGAACGGATGATGAAGCGGGATGTCGATGTTCTTGCCACCGCCAGCCCAGATCACGAGACGCTGCGTGGTCACCGCGATCGCCCCGGATGTTGCTTCCTTGCGGAGGCTGGAGCGACTGCCAGGAGCCCGGTAGCTGCGGTAGGTAATCGACCCGGCTAACCCCTCTTCCAGTAACAGCAGGCCTTCCGCTGTTAACGCGGCGCGTAGGTTGTCGGACAGCCGGCCGGCGCCGGCTAGCTTCCTGCGCAAAGGGTTCATACCTCGCATTGTAAGCATTCCCAGACACTTGTTCCTTCGACCTCACGCCGCAGCGCTGGCCGGCGTTTACATGATGTGACACTGCAACCCTTCGAGCAGATCGTGACCGAACACGGGCCGGCGGTGCTGCGGGTCTGCCGGGCGATACTCGGGCCGGCCGACGCGGACGACGCGTGGTCCGAGACGTTCCTGGCGGCGCTGCGTGCCTATCCAGAGCTCAGGCCGGGGAGCAACGTCCGGGCCTGGCTGGTGACGATCGCGCACCGCAAGGCGATCGACCGGCACCGTGCCATGGCGAGCGCGCCGGTGCCCGCCAGCCCGGTGCCTGAGCGTCCTTCGGCCTACGGCATCCCGGCCGAGCCCGACGACGCGCTGCGAGACGCGGTGCGGGCGCTACCGCCGAAGCAGCGCGCCGCCGTTGCCTACCACTATCTGGCCGACCTGCCCTACCGGCAGGTCGGCAGGCTCCTTGGCACCAGCGAGGCCGCCGCGCGGCGCAGCGCGGCCGACGGCATCGCCGCCCTCCGCGACATCTACCAGCAGGAGAAAGCACCATGATGATGACAGAACCCGACGCCAGCTTCCTGGCGCCGCTGGCCGCCCCGGACGAGCAGGCCTACCGCGGGCTCCGCGCCCGGCTGGCCGCGCAGGCGGCGCGGGAAGGAATTCTCGACGTCGCCTACCGCACCATCGACACGCCGGTCGGCGAACTGCTGCTGGCCGCCACCGACCGCGGCCTGGTCCGTGTCGCCTACCCGGCGCAGGGCCACGACGCGGTCCTTACCACGCTGGCCGACCAGGTCAGCCCGCGGGTGCTGCATGCGCCTGCCCGCCTGGACGCCGCGGCGCGCGAGCTTGACGAGTACTTCGCCAGGGCCCGCCGCTCGTTCGGGCTGAGCCTCGACCTGCGGCTCGCGCACGGGTTCCGGCGGACCGTCCTTGAGCACCTAACCGAGATCGGGTACGGGGCGACCGCCAGCTACGGCGCCGTGGCCCTGGCCTCGGGCAGCCCTGCGGCGGTACGCGCGGTCGGTACCGCCTGCGCGCGAAACCCGCTTCCCGTCGTCATCCCTTGCCACCGGGTGGTGCGCGGCGACGGCTCCATCGGCCAGTACGTCGGCGGAACCGAAGCCAAGCGGGCCCTACTCGACTTGGAGGCAGCATGATCGCGGAAACCAGCACCACGGTCGCGCCAGCCGGGCGGGCCGGCGGGCTCGGCTGGCACGGCGAGGCAGCAGCATGATCGCGGAAACCAGCACCACGGTCGCGCCAGCCGGGCGGGTCGGCGGGCTCGGCTGGCACGACCTGGCAGACGAGCTGAATGAGCTGGGCTGCGCGCTGACCGAGCCGGTCCTCATGCCTGCCGAATGCGCCGAGATCGCCACGCTGTATTCCGATGACGACCTGTTCCGGACGACGATCGACATGGCACCCCGCAGGTTCGGGCGCGGGCAGTACCGCTACTTCGCCGACCCCGTGCCGGCCATGATCGGCGCGCTGCGGGCGGCGTTCTGGCCGCACCTGCTGCCCGTCGCCAGGGACTGGGCCAGCAAGCTCGGCCGGCCAGCCCGGTGGCCGGACGACTTCTCCGCCTGGCTCGGCCAGTGCCACGCGGCCGGTCAGCAGCGGCCCACCCCGCTGCTGCTCAGTTACGGGCCAGGCGACTGGAATGCGCTGCACCAGGACCTGTACGGCGAGCTGTACTTCCCGCTACAGGTCGTGATCGGCCTGGACGCGCCGGGAACCGACTACGCCGGCGGGGAATTCCTGCTGGTGGAACAGCGGCCGCGGGCCCAGTCGCGCGGGACGGTGAGCACGCTTGGCCAGGGCCAGGCGCTGATCTTCACGACCAGCGACCGGCCGGTGCCCTCGCGGCGCGGCTGGTCAGCGTCGCCCGTGCGGCATGGTGTCAGCGTGGTCCGCTCCGGCAAGCGCCGGACCCTGGGGCTGGTGCTGCACGACGCCAGGTAGCCCGGCGGTCAGGACTCTGCGGGCCGGTGCCGGCTCGGGGCCGGCACCGGCCCGGTGGCGTGACCGCCAGGGCCTTGACGGCCGGGCAGCCACTGGTCCGGGCAGCCTTAGCCGCCCGGAGCTTGCGGCCCGTCCTTGGCCAGCGTGTGCCTGCGCGGGATCAGCCGGCCGATGGCGAGGCCCGCTGCAAGGAGCGTGAACATCGCGAGCAGCAGCCAGACGAGGTTCATCCCCGTCAGCGCCGTTGCGCCAGTCGTTGTGACGCCGAAGGCTCCGAGAGCTTTGTGATACATGACTTCCCTCCTTTCACCAGTGTCGAGATCGCCCGAGCAGCGAATCCGCAAGGGCTTTGGCATGAGTGGCCTGAAGAAAAACGTCGAAGGCCATTTCCGGGATGAGCGCAAGCGCGAGCAGCATCTGGCGCCAGCCGCGAGCTCGAACGGTGACCGCCCGCTCGGCCATGAAAATCAGCGTGATGCCGAGCCATAGCGGACGCAGCTGGATGCCGCGGTCGAGGATCAGGCCCAATGCGATGCTGCCCAGGTAGGCGGAGGTGACGACGACGCCGAGAAAGGTCAGGATCTGGTAACCCCAGTACTTCGCGGTGACTTTGGTGAGCCCGTACTGTCCCAGGTTCTCCATGGCTCCGCGCTTCCACCGCAGTCGCTGCAGGTACAGGTCGCGCCAGGTCGGCATGACCTCGGTGCTGAGAGTGCAGCCACGCGGGCTGCGTACTTTCCAGCCAAGATGCAGCAGGGCGAGGGTGAGTTCGTTGTCCTCGGTCAGCACGTTCGTGTCGTAGACCTCAGCGGCGCCGGGGTTAGCACACGGGAGACGGCCGGCCCGGCGGGCCGCCACCACAGCTCGCAGTGCCGCCACGTTGAACAGAGTCGCCGTGCCGGTGAGGACGAGAACCCGGCCGCGCTTGCGGTCCACGTCGCGGCCGTAGCGGGCGTACTCGTTGCACTGAACGGTCTCGACCCACCAGTGCAGCAGCCGGCGGATCCCGCGGGCCGGCCGCTGCCCGTCCCTGCGGCCGCGGAAGGTGCCGCCGATCCCGCCGAAGATCTTGCTGCCGTCCCCGGTCAGCCAGGCTGATGCAACAGCCACGAAGTCAGCGTCCAGGTAGCTGTCCGCGTCCATCACCAGGATCCGGTCCTGATCGCTCGCATGCGGCAGGATCGAGTTGAGTACCTGGTTCAGCGCGCCGGCCTTCTTATGCTTGTTGCCCTGAGTCTCGACGACCGTGACGCCGAGCGCCCGGGCTAGCGGCACGGTGCGGTCGGCGCAGTTGTCCGCGATGACGACGATCTCGTCGGCCGGCCGCGTCTGGTTACGCACCGATGCGATGACAGCCGCGATCTGATCCTCCTCGTTGTGCGCGGGGATCAGCACTGTCAGGGTGCCGTAACCTGGCCGCGCTGGCTTGGCGGCGGTGCGCGGCGAGGCGCCGGTGATGGTCATCACGGGCGCCTCGGGTGCTGGCCGGCACCGCTCGCCGGCCGCGCCATGCGCGCACGGCCGATCAGTCCGGCGGCGATCGCGCTGAGCTGCCTGGCCGGAACGGGCTTTTGCAGGACCTCATCGGCGTGCCGCAGCAGCACCGCCAGGTCCGCGGGCCGGATCTCCATCGCGGTGATCAATGCGATGGGCAGCCCGGGCCTGATCCGCCTCGCCCGGTCGGCCAGCTGCAGGCCGCTCATGATGGGCAGGTCGAGGTCGATCAGGGCCAGATCCCATTGCTCCGAGCCGATGAGACTGATCGCGATGGCCGGATCGGCGACACAGGCGACTTCGAATCCGCCACGCTCGCCGAGAGCAATTAGCGCGAAGCGCGCCGCCGATGGGTCATCCTCAACGACGAGAATTCTGCCGCTGACGCTGGCCTTGCCATTTTCATTCACACCCTCACGATCACTCGCGGGAGTTGCTTAATCGTTCGCTATTTGGTAGCTGATTGGGTGCAGTAGCGGCCAGTCGAAAAGGGCAGCATTCAGCGCCGGATAACCGGGATAATAGGTAGCCGCAGTTAACCGTCAATGGCGAGGCTAGCCGGGCAAGATTGCGAAGGGGTTCGTTCCTGGTTGCCGTCAGGTTGCAGCCTGATTGCGCCCAGTCCGCCCAGTGCGCCCAGTCCGCCCAGTCCGCCGGACCCTCAGCGGCCGCGGACCCGCCGGGTCAGGCGTCACGCTCGATCGGGCAGGTCATGCACCGCGGCCCGCCCCGCCCACGGCCGAGTTCGCTGCCCCGCACGGTGATGACATCGACGCCGTTCTGCCGGAGGTACGTGTTCGTTGTGACGTTCCGCTCGTAGGCGACCACCACTCCGGGCTCGACCGCGAGCACGTTGCAGCCGTCGTCCCACTGCTCCCGCTGCGCCGAGTGCACATCCTGGGTGGCCGTCAGCACGGTGATCCTGGTGCGGCCGAGCGCCGCGGCGATGGCCGCGTGCATGTCCTCCGGCGGATGATCGGTGACCTTGAGCTCCCGCGGCCCGCTGCCCGGCTCGACGGTGTAGGACGGCAGCATGCCCATCCCCGCGTACTTGATGAACACCCCGTAATCAGCCATGGTCAGCACGGTGTCCAGATGCATGAACGCGCGCCGTTTCGGCATGTCGACCGCCACCAGGCAGTCCGCTACGCCGGCTGAGAACAGCCGGTGCGCGAGCATCTCGATGGCCTGCGGGGTGGTTCGCTCGCTCATCGCGACGAGGACCGCGCCGTTGCCGAGCACCAGCACGTCGCCGCCCTCGATCGAGGCGGGGCCGCCATCAGCACCGTGGTACCAGATCTCGAAGCCGCGGCCGGCGAACATCGGGTGCCACCGGTACATCGCCTCGTCGCTGACGGTCTCCCCGATCCGCGCCTGCATGCGCATCGTGTTGATGGACACCCCGCCGTAGATCCAGCAGGACGTATCCCGCTGGTAAAGCAGGTTGGGCAGCGGGGCGAGGATGAAGCCGTCCCGGTCGAGGGAGTGGAACGCGATGCTCTTCGGCTCCGGGATCATCTCCAGGATCTCGCGCTTGGTGATCCCGCCGATGAGGAACCTGGTAAGGCTCGCCGCGTCAAGTCCGTCCAGCGCGCCGCGCAGCGCGTCGACGGCGAGCGGCCCGTGCCGCCGCGGGTCGAACACCCGGTCAAGCACGTACTGCCTGGCCTCGGGCAGCTCCATGGTCTCGGCGAGCAGTTCCGCGTAGTAGTGCACCCTGACGCCCCGCTCGCGCAGCGCGCTGGCAAACGCATCGTGCTCGGCCTGCGCCTCGGCGACCCACAGCACGTCATCGAACAGCAGGTCGGCGGCGTTGTCGGGGGTCAGCCGCTTGAGCTCAAGATCCGGTCGGTGCAAGATGACCTGCCGCAGGCGGCCGACCTCGGAGTCGACATGGAACATGTGCACTCCCGTTTAGCGCATTGATGCTTGCCGTCAGTTATTTCATGCTGACGGCTATGCTGCCGCCGTGGAACTAGATCTTTTCCAGGATGCCGGCCGGCTGACCGCGAGCCTCGTCGACATCGAGTCGGTGAGCGGCGCGGAGAAGCCTCTCGCTGACGCGATCGAGGCTGCCCTGCGCGGGCTGCCGCACCTGACCTTGCACCGGGATGGCGACGCACTGGTCGCGCGGACCGGCCTCGGCCGGCCGCAGCGCGTGATCCTGGCCGGCCACATCGACACAGTTCCCGTCGCGGGCAACCTGCCTTCATATGTGAAACGGGGCCTTCTTTACGGCTGTGGCAGCGCGGACATGAAGTCCGGGGTCGCTGTCCAGCTCCGGCTTGCGGCGTCAGTGCCTGAGCCGACCAGGGATGTGACATACGTCTTTTACGACTGCGAGGAAGTCGAGGCCGAGCGTAACGGCATGCTGCGGCTGAGCCGCCAGTGCCCGGAGTTGCTGGCCGGTGACTTCGCCGTGCTGATGGAGCCGACGGCGTGTGCCGTCGAGGGCGGCTGCCAGGGCACGCTGCGGGCCGAGATCTCCGCGACCGGAAAGCGTGCGCACAGCGCGCGGTCGTGGCTGGGCCGCAATGCCATCCACGCCGCAGGTGACATCCTCGGCGTGCTGCGCGGCTATCCGGCCCGACAGCCGGAGGTTGACGGGCTGACTTACCACGAGGGACTCAACGCCGTCGGGGTGCGCGGCGGGGTGGCCCAGAACGTGATCCCGGACGAGTGCGTGGTCACGGTGAACTACCGGTTCGCGCCGGACCGCTCGCCCGCGCAGGCCGAGGCGCATGTGCGCGAGGTCTTCGACGGCTGGGACGTCACCATCACCGACGTGGCCGGCGGCGCCAGGCCGGGCCTGGGCGACCAGGCGGCGGTCGAGTTCGTCCATGCGATCGGCGGTACCCCGCGAGCCAAGCTGGGCTGGACGGACGTGGCGCGGTTCGCCGCGCTGGGCGTCCCTGCGGTCAACTACGGGCCGGGCAACCCAGAAGCCGCGCACACCGCCGACGAGCATGTCGCGCTCAGTGAGATCACCGAGTGCGAGGACCGGATGCGGGCCTGGCTGACGGCCTGAGGCAGCCTCGGCTCCGGATGCGGGCCTGGCTGACGGCCTGAGGCAGCCTCGGCTCCGGATGCGGGCCTGGCTGACGGCCTGAGACAGCCTCGGCTTCGCCGCACACTTGACCGGCCTCCGGGGCCGTAGACCCGCCGGCGGCAGCCCTGGACCTGCCTGCGGCAGCCCGGACCGGCCGGCGACAGCCCTGGTAACAGGCCGACGCCGGCCGGGCGGGGGATCGCGCCGGAGTTACTGCGGCGGCGCCGGGCTGAGCGTCACGCCGCTGGAGTGCCGCTGGCCGGACGGGTCCACCCAGGTGACCGTGACCTGCTGGGAAGGACGGTACTGCAGCATCGTGTTAGTTAGCGAGTGTGGTGAAGTAACCGCGTGCCCGTCAACGGACGTGATGACGTCGCCGCTGGTTATGCCCGCGTCTTGCGCGGCCGTGTTGCACAGCACGCCGTCGACCAGCGCGCCTGTCTTGACCGGCGCGATCTTTGTCGGCACGCCCATGTTCAGCTCGTTCTCCAGGCAGCCCTGGCTACCGCCGACCTCGTTACCGAATCCGCTGCTCTGCTGGAGCTGAAGGGTCCGCTGCCGCTGCGGGCTGGTGCTGAAGGCGGCCTTCTGGCCAGGTACCAGGACGCCCATGAACCCCTTCAGGCCGATCTGGATGTGGGCGCCGCCCTGCCCCGACGAGATCTGCCGCGCGATGGACAACGCCTTGTTGACCGGGATCGCGAAGCCGACGTCCTGCTGACCGCCGAACGTCCCGGTTGCCGCGGCGGTGTTCATGCCGATCACCTGGCCGCTGACATTGGCCAGCGGGCCGCCCGAGTCACCGGGTACGATTTGCGCGTTGGTCTGCAGCATGCCGTGCAGCGTCTCCCGGCCGCTCGCGCTGCCCTCATCGCTGGCGGTAATGGTCTGATTCAGGCCGGTAATCGAGCCGACGACGGCAGGCGCGCCGCCCTGGCCGTCGCGGTTGCCGAGCGCGACGACCGTGTTGCCGAGCTTGACCGTGGATGAGTCCCCGAACGGCACTGTCCGCAGGCCCGAAGCGCTCGTCAGCTTGATCACGGCGACATCGTCAGCCTTGTCGTAGCCCACCACGGTGGCGCTGTAGCGCTGGCCCGACGAGACGACCGATGCGGTCAGCCCGGTGCTGCCGGCGATCACGTGGTTGTTGGTCAGGACGAGGCCGGACGTGCTGATCACCATGCCGGTAGCCTCGGCGGTTCCGCCGGTGAATTTGAGGTGGCTCGTGATGTCGACCAGGCCAGGCTCGACCTTGTTGACGATGGCCTGCTTGGTCGAGCTGCTCAGGCCGGTGCCGCCGCCCTGCCCCGCGCCAGTACCGGAACCGCTGGTCCCGCGCTGCCGGAACGGCTGCCCGGCAACCGGCGTGGCGGACTTGCCGTTGTTGATGGCCAGCACCGTCCCGGCGCCGACGCCGGCCGCGAGCGCGGCGACCACCACATAGGTCAGCACGGTCCGGCCCCGGCGTCGGCCCGGGCCGGATGGTCCCTGCTGGATGTAGTCGGGGGCCGGCGGAGCGCCGTAGCCGCCGTACCCGCCGGGCTGGCCGTATCCCCCGGGCTGGCCGTATCCCCCGGGCTGGCCGTATCCCCCGGGCTGGCCGTACCCGCCGGGCTGGCCGTACCCGCCGGGCTGGCCGTACCCGCCGGGCTGGCCGTACCCGCCGGGCTGGCCGTATCCCCCGGGCTGGCCGTACCCGCCGGGCTGGCCGTACCCGCCGGGCTGGCCCTGTGCCGCGGCATGACCATAGTTGCCGGGCTGGCCGTAACCGGGCTGTCCATAGCTGATGGGCTGTCCCTGAGCGCCGGGCTGGCCGTATCTGCCGGGCTGTCCGTAAGCACCCGCCGGCAGCGGGTAATCCACCGGCGCGGCGGGCTCGCTGTCGCGGCCATCGGCTGGCAACGGCGCCGTTCCGCTGTCGTGCGCCCGCAAGCCCGGATCGGTATCGGCCAGGCCGGTCTGGTGGATCTCTGGCTGATCCGCGGCCTGCGGAACTTCCGCCGTCGGCGGAACCCCGGCCGCCGGCGGAACCCCGGCCGCCGGCGGAACCCCGGCCGCCGGCGGAACCCCGGCCGCCGGCGGAACCCCGGCCGCCGGCGAAACCCCGGCCGCCGGCGAAACCCCGGCCGTCGGCGGAACCCCGGCATCCAGTCCAGCTGCCTCGTCGCCGTCGCGCCGGACAGCCGGGTCCTGCGCGCGCTGGACATTGTCCTGCGACTGCTGGACGCCGTCGTCCGCTAGCGGTGACCACGCGCCGGCCTGCTCCGGCGGCTGATTACCGCTGCCGCTCTGATCTTCCTGCATCTCCACCACCTTTGCCCCCGCACCCAGCGTACGTTCCATCCGGCGCCGAACACTGCCCGGCCGGCGCGCATTGCCGTCTGCCCTGCCCGCATCGGTTCCAGTAAGCATCAGCGGCCTGGACGTTAGCTGAAAGCTCTCTGAGGATTCTCTACGCAGGCCGCCAGCAGGCCGAATCGACGTAGCTGACCTGCGAAGACGCCTACTAGAAACTGGCTGGGAACTTATCCAGGCCGCCAGTAGGTGATGCCCGCGAGACTCCGATAGACACCTGGTACCTGCGAGAACTGCCCCGCAAACACCCGGTGAGCCGGGAGACCCTTGATATGCCCAGGGCGCCGTCCGCCGGCGAGCAGCCGCCCGCCGGCCTCAGCCGTCCCGTCGGCCTCAGCCGTCCGCCGGCGAGCAGCCGTCCGCCGGCCTCAGCCGTCCGCCGGCCTCAGCCGTCCGCCGGCCTCAGCCGTCCGCCGGCGAGCAGCCGTCCGCCGACGTGCAGCCGCCCGCCGGCCCTCAGCCAGCCGCCGGCGAGCAGCCGCATCAGGCCGTATCTAGCCCGGTGCAGGCCGGGTGAATTCCGGCGGCAGACTGGCACTAAGCGAAGAAGCGATATATCTTGACTGTGGAGTGCTCGTCTGCGACCCAGGGAGTGACGATGTCGGCACCAACGCGAAAGGATTCGCCGGGCCTGACCCGGCGGGACGAGATGGCGGTCTCCGGCGCCGCGATGGCCCAGGCCCCGTGGGCCGCGGCTGGCGCGACTGGCGCAGTCGTCACCGGCGGCGACCTGGTCTTGCATCTGATGACCGGGCACCTCGCCCTGACTACCGCGCTGTCCGCAGGCTCCGTCGCGTTCTTCGCGGTGGCCGCAGGCGGCGCCGTGCTGAGTTCCCGGTCGGGGCAGGCGATGCGCTGGGCTCGCCAGAATCCGTGGCGCTTCGCCGTGCTACCGGGCGTCGCCTGCGCGATGGTCGTCTTCGTGCTCTCCGTCATACTTGGCAGCAGCGGCGTGCTTGGCGGCGCGTTCACCGCGCTCTGGCACGGGGCTGCTGTCTACGGGCTGACCGGCGTGGCGGCCTCGGTCGCCGGAAGCCGGAGGCGACGGGCCTGATCGCCGCCTGCCGCCCGGACACCTGGCCGCTGCCAGGGCCGTGCATCAGCGTAGTTTTCGCGAGACGTGGGTACCCTCAACCGCGAGGTCGCTGCTGAACTGGCGCCCGTCAATCAGGTCAGCCTGGCCAAGAACACCGTCCAGCGCCCGCCCGGCCCTGGTGACCAGATCCTGAGCTTCATCGACGGCGAGTGGTCGTGCTGCTGGCCGCAGGCCAGGGCGATCTGGCCCATTACGCCACCCACCCGGGCGGAGGAGGCCATAATCAGCGAATAGGGGCACGGCGACAGCGACCGCGCGGCCGGGAACGTCGCGGACCTGACTGGGCGGACGGATGCTGCCGCGGGCGCGGCTGAGCATCTTCCGCCCAGCCCGCACCCGACCCGGCGCATGACGGCCTTGCCGTGCGCCGCACCGAGATCACGGCCAACTGCCCCACCGACTGCCTCCGGGCCGGTTCACGGTGATGAGGGAGTTGATGCACCACCAGATGTCCCAGGCAAGACCTCCGGGAGGGCACACAGACAAGTGTTCTCTGCCGGATAGTTCCAGCAAACACGACCGCGTGTGCGAAATATGTAAAGCTACCAAAGGGAGAAGTGCAATATGACCGAGATGCTGGTGCAATCGCAACCGTCCCTGACGAAAGCTGCCGCGGAGCCAGAGTTACCTGGCATATCTGCGGTGGAGCTTGATGTTATGCAGGCTGCCGCGGCACGCTTTCTGGAAGGCCGGGATACAGGCATAGCCGGCGGAGCAGTCGCCACCATCGAAGACATGCAGGCGCTGAGGGAACCCGCGGGCGCTCAGGCAGCGGGCGCAGTGTCTGCACGCAGGGATGATTACCGGAGACAGCATGGTGCGCACTTCATGATCATGCCGTACTACGCGGATTAATGGAGGCAGCGATGGCGTCCCCCGCTGAACTGCAAGCCGCCAAGTTTGCCGGCCCGCTCTGGGCGGCAATAGGCGCCGCTGGCGGCCTGCAGCCAGCTACCCGGGAGCACTGGCATTTCCCCAAAGCATATGATGCCAGGTGGCTGGCGGCACTGCCGCTCCCCATCGGGGAGGACCGGCTGCCAGGCCAGCCGGTCGCCTTATTGGACGACCGGGATGAATTTGACCGGCACCTCGATGGCCTGGCACTCAGGGACGCCTATGCCACCCGCCCGCGCACGCGGGTATACGAAAACATCGACAGAGACAGCGAACGCGCCTGGTACTCGTTAGCAGCACGTCATCTTGGCCGCCTGTCCCGCAGTGAGCTGCAAGTGGTGTGCTCGGTATTTGAATCCAGCCATGGCGATGAGAGCCTCGGCGGGCACTGGGATGCCTGGTATGGGGCGATCGTGCAGATGAACGGCGCCAAGGCGTGGGAGATAGGAGAAAGCCTGCTGGGTGGCACGAGACAAGCAACCCGGGAACTTATTACCCAGGCCGGTGATATATTGCTCCTGCCGAAAGGCCTGCCGCATGCCGTCAGGACCCCGGAGGACCCGGGTCACTCGATACATCTGGCGTTTGCAATTGACCGGGATTCACGACCTGGTACCAGCACATAGGGCTCGCCGCCGTTCCGCCCGGTCAGTACACCGCGAGGGCAGGCGATTCCGGGTCGGCCCCCCCGTGACAGCATGACCGGCATGGACGGAGTGGCACTTCCGGCGGGATCGTCGCTGAGTATCTTTACCGCCGAGGAGCGGCCCGACCTGTGGCGGCGGGCAGCGCCGCTGTTCAGCGGTATCTGGCCCGAGTACAACATGCACGGCAACCGCAGCGGCGAGTACTTCGGGCAACTGGTGCCCCGGTATGCTCGGTTTCAGCTGCTCCTGTATGACGACGACGTCGACCGCATCGTCGGGCGCGGCCGGGCCATCCCGTTCCGGTGGGACGGCTCGCTCGCGGATCTGCCAGCCGGCATAGACGCCGTCGGCCTGCGAGCCGTGTCGGATGACTCGGCGCCGACCGCGGTGTCCGCGCTTGCCGCCGAGGTAGAGAGCGACCGGCAAGGGCAGGGTCTCAGCCGGCTAATCATCCAGGCGATGGCAGCGGCAACTCGCGCGGCCGGCCTGGGGCCGCTCGTCGCCCCGGTCCGGCCGAGCATGAAGGACCGGTACCCGCTCATCCCGATCGAGGCGTACTCCCGGTGGAGCCGCGGCGACGGCCTGCCGTTCGATCCCTGGATGCGCGTGCACGCCCGGCTTGGCGCGGCGATCCTGCGCGCCGAGCCACGGTCGATGGAGATCACGGCGCCAGTCGCTGACTGGGAGCGCTGGACCGGCATGGAACTGCCGCAGCCCGGCGATTACGTCTTCCCGGGCGGGCTTGCGCCGCTCGCGGTAGCAGAAGGCGTCGGACGGTACTGGGAACCGAACGTATGGATGCTGCACGCCACCGCCGGCCAGCACGCAGGTAGCTAGCTAGCCGCGGTGTCGTCGGTGCCCGGGGTTACGCTGACGCCGTGTGCGATGAGGTGGCCGGCCAGTGCGATGAGGTGGCCGGCCAGTGCGATGAGGTGGCCGGCCAGTGCGATGAGGTGGCCGGCCAGATGCGGCCGGAAGACCGCTACGAGGACCTGGTTGAAGAACTGCTCGGCAGCGCCGGCGTCACCCCGCCACAGGGCGGCGGTGGCTTCGGCCGGACTGCGCTCCGCTTCGAGGGAAAGATCTTCGCGATGCTGGTCCGCGACCGGCTGGTGCTGAAGCTGCCGGCGCCGCGTGTTGATGCGCTCATCGCGGCGGGCCACGGAGTCCGCTTCGACGCGAACAAGGGCACCCCGATGAAGGAATGGCTCAGTCTCGACCCGGATTCCGGCCAGCCGTGGCTGCCCCTTGCCCGCGAGGCCCTGGACTTCGCCCGCGCCCGCCGCTAGCGCCCGCTAGCGCAGGCCGTGCTCGCCCAGCGGGCCAACCCGCAGCCCGCGCCGCTCGCACTCGTCAAGCAGCATCGGCAGTGCGCCGAGTGCCGCTCGCGCCGAGCCGGGCGGCGAGGTGCAGTCCGAATCGTGCAGCAGCACTGTGCAGCCGCCGCGCAAGTCCCGGGTCAGCGCCGCGTACACCGACTCAGGCGTCGCCCCGCGCGACCACTCCCGGCCCCAGCTGCTCCACAGCACCGGGGTCAGGCCAAGCTGCCGCACGGCAGCCAGCGCGCCCCCGTTCAGCACCCCGTGCGGTGGCCGGTACAGCCGGGGCACCACCCCGGTCGCGGCGGCCACCGCGTCCACCGCCCGCGCGATGTCGTCACGGGTTGCCCGCGGGCCGCGCAGCGTCAGGTAACGGTGATCCCAGCCGTGCACGCCGACCTCATGGCCAGCCAGCGGGATCTTCGCGGCAAGCTGCGGCGCCCGCGCCGCCATGGAGCCGAGCAGGAAGAAAGTGGCCCGGGCCTGCCGCCCGCCGAGCAGCTCGATGAAGCCGGGGGTGGACTCCGGATCCGGGCCGTCGTCAAAGGTCAGTGCCACGTGATCGGCCGTGCCGCGGCCGGAAAGCCGGGGAAACAGCGCCTTCCTGACCGGCCCGATCGCAGTGATCCCTGGGCCGCCGTGCGCGACAGCCAGCCCCGCCGCGAGGCCGGCCGCCGCGCGGAAGACGTAACGGGCCGCCGGTCCGTTCCGGCCGGCCGGGTCCGCCATCACCCTCCCCCATCGCTACTCTTGCCGGATGGCCAGGCCGCGCGCATGGGTGGGCCAGCAACGCGGGGCCGGCAACCGCGCATACGACACGCGCTCAAACCGCAAGACGCGGCCGGCCTGTTCCTGGGATCATGTCATGCCCGGGACCCGCGCCGGACCGGGTCGGGCGCAACGGATCAGGCGTATCGGACCAGGGTCGACAGCGAGAGGTGCCGGTGGGCGTACATGCAGCACGGATCGTGTTTCCGCCGGACGACCGGGCCGAGATAGCGGAGGCCATCGCCGGCATCCTGACCACCGGCGCGCTCACCCTCGGGCCGTACACGAGGCAGTTCGAGGCCGCGTTCGGCGAAGCGCACGAGGCAGTGCATGCCGTCGCGATCGCCAGCGGCACCGCGGCGCTGGAGATCTCGCTGCGTGCTGTGGGCGTCGACGGGCGGGACGTGATCGTGCCGGCCAACACGTTCTACGCGACGGCTGCCGCGATCCTGCGGGCCGGCGGCCGCCCGGTGTTCGCCGACATCGACGTGGCGACCTTCGCGCTCAGCCCGGACACCATCACGGCGGCGCTCACCCCGGCGACGTCCGCCGTGGTGCTCGTGCATATCGCCGGGCTGATCTCGCCGCACGCCGACGAGATCAAGTCGCTATGCGAGCAGCGCGGCATCACCCTGGTGGAGGACGCGGCGCATGCACATGGCGCCACCTACGACGGCAAGTTCGCCGGAGCATTCGGTGCGGCGGCTGCGTTCTCCTTCTACCCGACCAAGGTAGTGACGAGCGGCGAGGGCGGAATGATCCTCACCCCGTCCGCCGATCTCGCCGATGAGGCCAGGATCTACCGTGACCAGGGCAAGGGCGCGTTCTCCGCGAACCACCACGTGCGGCTCGGCTATGCCTGGCGGCTTAGCGAGCAGAACGCGGTGACCGGCCTGGTGCACCTGCGCAGGATGGGCGAGTTCATTACCCGGCGCCGCGAGGTCGCCGCTCGCTACGACAAGGCGCTGGCCAGCCTGGACGGGCTTGAGCCGGTCAGCGAGCCGGCCGGCTGCCGCAGCAACATCTACAAGTACATCGTGCTGCTGCCGCCCGGCGCCGACCGGGCCGCGTTCAAGCGGGAACTGGCGGCCAGGCACGACGTCCGGCTGGCCGGCGAGGTCTACGACACGCCGCTGCACCACCAGCCGGTGCTGGCCGAGTACGCCAGCGGCGGGCTGCCGGCCGCCGAGGACATGTGCAACCGGCACGTTTGCCTGCCGGTGCATTCGGACATGCGGGATGACGAGGTTGACCAGGTACTGACTGCCGTGGCGGCCGTCTACGACGCGCTCCCCGGAGTCTGAGGCGAGCAGGACGCGGCAGGGCGCGACCAGGCGCGGACCAAGTTCACGACCAGGTTCAAAGGAGCGGGCATGCGCGTGGCGGTGACCGGAGGCTGCGGGTTCATCGGCTCGCACGTGGTGGATCATCTGCTGGCGGCCGGACACGACGTGCGGGTGATCGACACGTCGTCCCGCTGGCTGAACCCGGCAGCCGGCCATCGCGACGCCGACCTGTTCGACGACGCGGCGATGGACGCAGCCCTCGCGGGCCAGGACGCGGTCTTCCACCTCGCCGCGGTCGCCGACGTCAACGACGTCGACGCGGATCCCGTCCGCGCCGTCCGGCTGAACGTCGAGGGCACCGCCAGGGTGCTGCAGGCGGCCCGTCGCCAGGACTGCGGCCGGGTGATCCTGGCCAGCACGGTCTGGGTGTACGGCGCGACGGCAGGCGACGGCGAGCGGGCCGAGAACGCCCTCGTCGACCTGAGCAGCGCGGGCCACGTCTACGTATCGACGAAACTCGCCGCCGAGATGCTCATGCACAGCTACCGGCAGATGTACGGGCAGCAGTTCACGATCCTGCGGTACGGCATCCCGTACGGGCCCCGGATGCGGGATGCGCTGGTGGTCGCCAAGTTCGTCCGGCTGGCTCTGGACGGCAGGCCGATCACGATCGCCGGCTCTGGCGACCAGCAGCGGCACTACGTCTACGTCGAGGATCTCGCTGACGCGCACGTGCGGGCGCTCGCGCCGGCCGCGGCCGACCAGACGCTGGCGCTCGAGGGCGGCACGCCGGTGTCGGTCCGGGAGATCGCCGACACGGTGCGCAGCCTGGTCGGCGACACGACGATCGAGCACGTGCCCGCCCGCAACGCCGACTACACCGGCGTGAGCGTGTCAAATACGCTGGCCAAGGAACTGCTCGACTGGTCGCCGGTGACTTCCTTCGCGGACGGCGTACAGCGGTATCTCGACTGGCTAAGGTCACAGCCGGCATGAGCCCGGGCAGGTGCGGCGATGAGGCCGTCATGAGGAGGGCGGTCCTGCTGTCCGGCTCGCTCGGCATGGGTCATGACGTGCTGGCCGAGACCTGCGTCAGCTCGCTGACCGGCGCCGGGTGGTCGGCGGACACGCTGGACGCGATGCGGCTGCTCGGCAACCGCGGCGGGTCGGCCGGCGAGGCCGTCTTCCGGTCCATGCTGGCCGTGCCCGGCCTGTACGATGCGTTCCACTTCGCCGCGCTGCGCACCGGCAGTCGGCTGGCCATGCTGGCCGACGCGGGCGCCAGGCGGCAGGTGGTGCCACGACTGCGCGCCTACCTTGACGCCCGCCCGGCTGACCTGGTGATCTCGGTGTTCGCCACCGGCGCGTCGGCAATGAGCAGCCTGGCCAACCGGTATCCGGGCATGAAGCACATCGTCTTCTGTAGTGACGCGACGCCGCACCGGCTGTGGGTGCACCCGAATGTGGACCTGTACCTGGTCACCGCCGCCGCCGCGGAGGCTGCCGTTCGCCGGTTCCAGCCGGGCGCGCCGGTCATGATCGTGCCGCCGGTGGTCCGGGCGGCGTTCTACCACCCGCCAGCCCAGGCGCGGGCCAGGGCCGGTCTCGGCGTGCCCGGGCACGGGCGGTGCGTGCTGCTGATGTCAGGTGCCTGGGGCCTCGGCCCGGTCGCCGAGTCGGCAGAGGCGCTCGGCGACGCCGGCGTGCATGTCCTGGCGGTCGCCGGGCGCAACGCGAAGCTGGAGGCCAGGCTACGGGCCGTGGCCCGGCGGCAGCCGCGGGTGCACCCGTTCGGCTTCTCCGACCGGATCCCCGAGCTGATGGCGGCGGCCGACCTGGTCGTGACGAGTTCCGGCGATACCTGCACCGAGGCGCGCACGGTCGGCCGGCCGCTGCTGCTGCTCGACGTCGTCCAGGGCCATGGCAGGGACAACCTGCAGCACGAGCTCGAGCTCGGCGACGCCGGCGTGACCTCGCCGCGGCCCGCGGAGCTGACCCGCAACGCCCTGGCCGCGCTCGACCAGGTGAAACCCCCGCCGTCCGGTCCGGCCAGGCAGCTGTCCGGCTGGCAGCACGCGTTCGCCGCGGCGCTGGAGAAGATCGGGCTTAACGGGGACTAGCGCCGCCGGTCCTGCCACCGTGGCCGACCGGTTCAAGCGCCGGACTCCCGGCACCCCGGCTGCGCCGGTCAAGGCCCTTCGGCCTGGCAGCACGGGTCGAGTGCGGGCCAGTCAGAATCCGTCGGTGCCGTCCGGCCAGTCCCGCTCTGGCGCGGCGGCCCGGCCGGCCGTCAGGCTCCCGGACGCCCAGCCGCCCTTGGCGCTCGCGCCGCGGCGCAGCATCCGGTCCACGGCCGCGCCGATGCCGCCGTCATCGGCGATCATGCGCCTGAACACCAGGAAGGCCGTCGGGTAGCACCAGAAATCGCCGCACACCCACAAGATCGCGGCGCCGATCTGCTGGTCGGCGAACGGCGGCAGGGTCACGCCCGGGATGTGGTCGTAGATCGGGTACCAGGAACTCGTCGCGAGGATGCTCATCGACATCGCGAGCAGCCACATCATCACATTCGTCCCGGCCAGCGCCGCGATCTGGGCTCCGGGCCGCATCCGGATCCGGGCCGGCGGCGACGGGATGAACTGCAGCCAGAACAGCACTCCGGTCGCGAACAGGCTGCCGTGCATCAGCCAGATGTGCACGACCTGGTTGTTCTCGGCTAGATCGTACAGCGCGGGCGCGTGCCAGGCGATCATCACGATGTTGAAGAGGATCACCGCGGTCCACGGCCGGACCAGGAACCGCCCGGCCGCCCGCAGCGGGCGGGACCAGCGGTCCCGCACGGCGGACCTGGTGACTCGCTGGCCCGATCGGCCGGGCAGCGCGTCCAGCAGCGGCTGCCAGGGCGCTCCGGCGACGATCAGCGTCGGGGCGGCGAAGCTGAGCAGCAGGTGCTGGATCATGTGCACGAAGAAGTAGCTGCCGGACCAGTAGTCGACCGGCGATTCCACGGTGATGAGCAGGACGGCGAGCCCGCTGTAGAACAAGACCGAGCGCAGCCGCCGCTGCCTGGTGCGCTCCGGACGGGACCTGAGCGCCAGGTTGCGCAGGCCGATCTCGTGCCAGGCCGCCACTACGATCGCGACGATCAGGAACGGGTCGTAGGACCAGTGGCGCAGGAGGTAGCTCATGGCTCAGCCGGACGATCCGTAGGGGACCGGCACCTTCATGGCCTGCGTCATGGTCCAGGTGACGGCGCCGGCGGCGAGGTGCCAGCTGGTGAGGATGCTGCCGCTGGGGGCGAGCGCGCTGACCTGCCGCCCGGGGCCGAGGACCAGCGCGGCGACATGCGCGGGCAGCGCGGGCAGCTGCTGCCAGTCCGCGGCGGGGCCGGCCGTGAACTCCGCGCGGCCGCTGCTCAGGATGACCCCGGCCGCGCTGGCCAGGCCCGGACTGGCAGCGGTGGCTGCGGCCTCGCCCGCGCCGGTACCGGTGGCGGTGGAGAGGATCCGGGCGCCGCCGAGCGGGAGCGGCGCCGACAGCGTCCAGCGGCCGCTCGGGCCAGCCCACGCGGCGATGAGGCTCGCCGCTCCGCCCGGAGCGGCCGCAACAAGCAGCGCGGTGGTGCGGCGGCCGGCCGTGGTGAGCTTGAGTACGCTGACCTGGCGACGGGCAAGCACCGCGGGCAGTGCGGGCCCGGCCTGGTGCCAGCCGCCGGCCGAGTAGCCGAAGATCCCCGCGACGCCGGGCGCCGCGCACCGGCCCGCCAGCAGCGGCACCCCCAGCCCGCTGAACGCAGCCGCGGTGAGGCTCTTCAGCTCGCACGAACGCCCGGCCGGGGTGGCGGCCAGGGACGCCAGGCTGGCCAGCCGCGTCCACCCGGCCATGCCGGGCGCGGAGAACTCGGCCTGTCCCCGGCCGGTCACCGCGATGAGCTTGCCGCCCGGCGCGGTGCCAAGCGCGGACGGGACGTGGGCAAGCCCGGCAGGCAGCAGGCTCGGTGTCCAGCGCGCGCCGCCGTCGCGCGTGCTGGCCAGCGGCGAGAACGTCAGGTCCTGGCTGGGGTTGAAGCCGGCCACTAGCGCCGGGCCGCCCGGCGATGCCACGACCAGGCCGCCGTTGTCGGCGACCCCCGGCGGCGTAGCCAGCCGCCAGCTGGCCGTGCCGGCCGGCCTGGTGACCAGCTGCCAGAAGTTGTTGTGCCTGGTGCGTGGTCCGCCCATCTCGACGATCGCCCAGCTGGGCCCGCCGGGAATGGTCAGCGACGTGACCAGCGGCGGCCGCGCGGCGCGGCCTGCGCCGGGCGCAGGCGCCGCGGCCTGCGTGCTGCCGCACCCGGCAACCAGGATGGCTGCCAGCGCCGCGGCTATCCCGGCGGCCCGCGGGAGCGTCATGAGGACTTCATCGCCTTAAGGGCGGCGGCGGCAAGCTCGGCCGCGAACGAGGATTTGGATGCCGAGGTACCCGGGCCCGGGTCGAAGTTCAGCTCGGTGCGGGTGCGGCCTGCGGCGTCGATCACGTATGCGACATCGCTGTGCAGGACCATTCCGCCGGCCGGGACAATCTGCACGGGGAAGTAGTAGTCGTGCCAGACCCGCTTCAGCTCGGGCAGCGGCCCGCTCAGGAACTTCCAGTTCGGCATCCGGGTTAGGCCTTCCTGCCGGTCGAACGCCCGGGTGTAGGCCTTCGTGTGGTACACGGGGTTCGCGGCAACCGCGACCAGTTCGACCCGGCGCCGGTTCGCCCCGAGCAACTGGTCGGCCTCGCGGAATTCCTGGGCGATCAGCGGGCAGTCCGACGTGCACACCGGGTCGAGGAAGGTCAGCAGCACGACCTTTCCGCGCAGCCCGGCCAGCGATACCGGCTGGCCGTCCTGGTCGGTCAGCCGGAATCCCGGGGCCTGGAAATTCAGCACCGCCGCCGACCCGCCGATGGCCTGGGCGATGACGGGGTCAGCCGACCGGTTGGCAGCCGCGGCCGCCAGCGGGAACGCCCCGAGTATGGTCACTCCAAGCGCCCAGGCGGCGGCGAGCGTGCGGGCATCGGTAGCAGCGAACGCCGCGACGAGCCGCCCTGGTGACAGGCGGCCCCGCCATCCCCCAGGCTGCCCGGCCGGCTCCCTGGCCGCAGCGCCTGCCGCCGCTCGGTCCGGTGCGCCCGCCTCTTGCGCCGCATTGGCCCCGCGGTCCGCTCCGGCGTGTTCCGGCTGGCCGGCTTGTCGTGCTTCCGTGGCCCCGGCGCCCGCTCTGGCGTGTTCCGGCGGGGCTTGTCGTGCTTCCGTGGCCCCGGCGCCCGCTCTGGCGTGTTCCGGCGAGGCTTGTCGTGCTTCCGTGGCCCCGGCGCCCGCTCTGGCGTGTTCCGGCGAGGCTTGTCGCGTTTCCCTGCCCCCGGCGCCCGCTCCGGCGAGCACCCTCGCGGCCCTCTGTATCGCCCTGTCGACCCGGGCGGCCACCGACGCGTCGACCCCGGCAGCCATGGCCACTTCGGCCGCAGTAGCCCGCGCGGGCGCCGCGGCAACGGCCAGGTACCCGGCGACCAGGACGAGGGCCATCGGGATCATGCTGTTCGGGTCGGTGCCGAGGCCGCCGAAGATCCCCAGGTCCTCGACCAGCACCCAGTCGGCCAGGCAGAGCAGCACCGCCGCGATGACAGCCAGCCGGATCAGCAGCAGCCTGCGATCGGCCAGTGTTCGGCTCCAGCGCCGTGCCCGGCTCACGGGCAGCATCTGGCCGTCCGCCCGGGCCGTTCCGGCCGTCCGGGTACCGGGGCGAGAGAGCGCGTCGCCCGGCAAGGCTGCGCCGATCAGCAGCGCGGCGCCGATCAGCGCCAGCGCGACGACGGCGAACATGTTGACCGCGAATCCGTGCGCAGCGGTAAAGGAGCCGAACCCGCCCACCCAGCCCGCTAGGAAGGCAGGCTGCGGGGTTTGCGCCATCGACTGGATCATGCCGGTGAGCGTCCCTGCCCCGTGCCCAAGCCGGCCCTGCCAGAATCCGCGGCCAGGCCACGCCTGCAGGACGGCCATCCCGGTGAAGAACAGCCCGAGCACCGCCAGCATCGCCCGGCCCAGCCAGGGCACCCGCCAGTAGCGCACAGGCAGCGCGATCAGGCCGCCGGCCGCGCAGTAGAAGATCGCCGCGCCCGGCGCCCCGAACAGCCAGGTCAGCCCGGGTGCGAAGATCCCGCCGAACGACTCGCCGAATATCCAGACGACTAGGCCCCAGGTCAGGGCAGCCAGGCCGGCCAGCCGAGACCACCGGCCGCTCCGGGCCGCGAGCAGCCAGCAGCCGATGCCTACCTGGATCCACACGGCCGCGGCGGCGGCCTGCACCGGATGGTAGGACCACGATGTCCCTGCCCAGTTGACCAGCTGCTGCACCCAGGCCGGCGAGCTGGCCGCGCTGGGCTGGATGACCTGCGATGGCAGACCAACCACCATTGACGGTTGGGCCTGCAGGAGGCCGTCGAAGATCCAGAGAAGGCCGAATCCGACCCGCAGTAGCATCCGCCATGACGGCTCAGCATCGAGGCCGTCAGCCCGGCCCGCGGTGCCGCCGCCAGCGCCGCCCGGCCGCCACTCGCGGATGCTGACCCACGCGAACGCCAGCACCCCGAAGATCAGCAATGCGACCAGCCCCTGGTGCAGCAGCGCCGACCGGAACGCCGCGGCCAGCAGCGGATTGCCCAGATTCAGTCCGGACCGCATTCCTGGCATCGGGTTCGCTCGCTCCTTTGAATGCTCCGGCGGTCAGCCGGGCAGTCGGGGTGGTGCCGCGTGGGCAGACAATGCGGCGCTGGCCGACTCGATGACCGAGTACACGGCCGAGCGCTGCACATCGAGTTTCGCTCGCGCCTGCCGCAGCGCGGCCGAGGCCAGGGCCCGGGCCTGCGGGCTGCTGGCGGCGAGCACGTCAGCCACGTCGGACTGCACCCGCTCCGCGTCGGGGCTCGCCCAGGTCATCAGGCCGCTGACTACCCGCGCGAGGCGGAAGCTGGCCAGCGACTCAGTCACCTGGTACTGGGCCAGGTCGGCGAGCAGCTCGTTATTGGCGGGCGAGCAGTTGGCCGCGCCGTCCCTGGCAATCTTGATCGCGGTCTGGGTGTCATGACTGGCGCCGGACTGGATCGCGTGCAGCGCGAAGAGCGATTCGCGCACCCCGCCGGCGCACGACTCGATGTCGGCATTCATCTCGCGGGTGAAGCCGCGCAGATCTGCCGCCCGCTGCTCGGTCGACGGCCGGTGCGCGAGTCCGACCAGCACGGCGATCACGAGCAGCACGAGCCCGGCGGCGATGAGCGGCCGCGGGGTGCGGCCGCCCGGCCATCGCGTGTGCCGGATCGGGACGTACGGCGGATCGGACCGGGGCGGCGAGTCGACCATGTCAGCCGGCCTCCCCGCTGGCGGCGGGCGTCGCGGGCAGCGGGCCGCTCCGGGCCTTGCTGATCAGCGCTACCCCCTCGCTGAGTTCCTTCGTCGTCAGCGCGCCGAAGACCCGCTTGACGATCCGGTGCCTGGCGTCGAGGAAGAACGTCTGGGGGAGCGCGATCACCCCGTAGGAGGTCGTCGTCGAGGCTGGCATCGGGTCGGCGCCCACCGGGTATCGGACGCCGGACGAATGCACGAAACGCATCGCTGGCCCTGGCTGGTCATTGGAGTCGACTCCGATAACCGTGATCCGGCCCGCTGCCTGGCGGTAGAACCTGGCCAGGGTCGGCGTCTCGCGCTTGCAGGGAGCGCACCATGAAGCGAAGAAGTTAATGATGACCGGCCGGCCGGCAAAAGCCGCCAGCGAGACCCGCTGGCCGGGATGGCCGAGCGCAGGGAGCGAGAAGTTCCTGGCGGCTGGCAGTGTGCGCGGCCGGTCGCCGGTCCCGTTTCCGGTCAGCGAGATGACCGTGATCGCGGCGATCGCGAGCGCACCGCCGATGTAGGCGACCTTCGTCACGCGGCTCGTGCCACGCAGCCGGCCCAGTCCGCGCGGCCGGCCGGCCTGGGCCGGAGGTTCCGGCCCGGCGGCAGCCCGGCCGCTCCCCCCCGCGGGCTGGCCGGTTGCTGCCGCGGCCTGGCCCGCCGATGTGGCGGGCTGGTCGCTGGCTGGCCCGGTCTGGCTGGCCGCCCCGGCGGGCTGGTCGCTGGCTGGCCCGGTCTGGCTGGCCGCCCCGGCGGGCTGGTCGCTGGCTGGCCCGGTCTGGCTGGC
>Ga0070698_100000524_pt1 | contig 40942 bp, 29 predicted proteins | sample KBSK1502metaG_FD_65477 | JGI IMG/M metagenome (GOLD analysis project Ga0070698, IMG submission 65477) | Corn, switchgrass and miscanthus rhizosphere microbial communities from Kellogg Biological Station, Michigan, USA - KBS K1-50-2 metaG | ecosystem: Host-associated > Plants > Roots >...
TGGAGCACTTTGATGATCTGCTCGGTGGTGAATCGACTCTTTCGCATTCAGTCCTCCCGGCTCGTGCCGTGTCGAGGACTGACATAATATCTGGATCAGCTTTCGGGGGTCACGTCAGACGGGCAGACTTTCGATCGAGCGCGATCTTCGATTCAAGGCAAAAGAATAGAGCCCAGCTGATATCGGAACTGGGACCTGTCGCATCATGCTTCGCAATCATTTTCTCAATCGTCTTGGCGATTACCGCAGCATCGAGCGTCATTCCATTCGCCTTCCAAAAACTGAGCAAGGCAAACGCCTTCTGCGCTACTCCCGGTTCAGCAAGAAGCGCCTGAGTGATGCAACTCATCGCAACCTCTTCGGCCGCTCCGGTCGGATACCTCAACTTGAACAGTATGCCGAGTGCGTATAGCAGCACCGGAGCGCCGGGATAGGTCGCGCTCAGGCGAAACGCGGAATCGAAAAAACTTACCATCTCTTTGCCGGTGTCCAGTGGCCTTCTTGCGCTCTCGAGGAGGGTATGACGCCATTCGTCGTCAGCGGGAAGCGGAAGGGCAAGGACCTTCGTTTTCGATGGGTTTAGCCGTAACCGAAACCGACCAAGCTCTTGCCGCAGCGTTGCGAGGATCTTCTCTCCATCGGCTCGAGAATCGCACGCAAACTCGTAGTCATCATACCACCTGAACGCGTTGCTACTGACTCGCCGCAGCTTACGATCAACCACACCCAGAACAATCTCTCCCAAAAGGAAGGACAGGTCGTTTCCGATAGTCACTCCTTGACTCACCTTCCCTTGCAAATCCATAAGGGCTTGATCTATCCGCTTGCCGAGGAGCTTCCTATTACCCCTGTGCGCACGTTCTCGCAGTTTGGCGTCGATCGCCCACCCTACGGCGTGCGTGTACAGCGTTGGATAGAAATGACTGACGTCCGCCTTTGCTACGAAGGCCGCACCTGCCCGCGCTTTCGCGCGCTCACGTGGAAGGTTCGATGGTTTTAGGCTGGGGATAATCGCACGATGCGACCCCACAACATACGAAGGCCCACTCCTCGAGATGTCTGAACGGTGAGCTCGCCGAAGCAAGCGACCGAAACTCTTTGCCGAAATCTCGACAAGCTTCGTGAACGCAATCGGATTCGGGATCAACAAGTCGCGATTCGAGCCCCCGGGCATGGCCAACGTGTAACGGACACATTCCATACCGCCAGGTGCTGTGTGAGCCGCGATCAAGGTTCGACCAGACTTGGACGAAGCGAATACAGCAAAAGCGTCTGAGTAGAACGACGGTGGTAACTCTTTCGGGAGGTAGCCGCGTGCTAGTAGAGTTGCCTTGATTGTCACAAATCCACGCTTCGCTGACTTAAGGTTGGTTCTGATAGTGAGATTGGAAACTCCGACTGACCAGACTGTGCGGCAAGCGTTACCTAGAAACGGGGACACCCTGAGTCGAGGCAGCTTACCAAAAATGGTCTTCCGCCAATACGTCTGCGGGTTCGGTTGAGTCGCACTGCGTGACTCCTCAGGGGGAAAAGGAGCGGCGCCCACGCGGACGCCGCTCTTGCTCATCGGTCTACGCCCTCAGTCCCCGTAGGCGTGAGTCGGCTCGGCGGCTTTTACTGGCTTTTTCCCCAGGACCCGAATCGCGAGGTCGTCCAGCAACGTGTAGAACACCGGGACCACGAACAACGTCAGCAACGTCGACGTGATCAACCCGCCGATCACAGCGTGCGCCATCGGGGCGCGCTGCTCGGCGCCTTCACCAAGCGCCAGCGCCAGCGGCAACATGCCGAAGATCATCGCGAAGGTCGTCATGATGATCGGACGAAGCCGGACTCGCGCCGACGTCAGGATCGCCTGGGTCCGCTCGGCACCAGCCCCACGCTCTTTGTTCACGAAGTCGATCATCAGGATGCCGTTTTTCGTCACGAGCCCCATCAACATGATGATCCCGATCATCGACATCACGTTGAGCGAGCCGCCGGTGACAAACAGCGCCAGGGCAACTCCCAGGAACGACAACGGCAGCGATAACATGATCGCCAACGGCTGCAGGAACGATCCGAACAGCGACGCCAGGATCAGGTAGATGAACACCACCGCCAACAGGATGGCTTCGAGCACATAACCCTTCGTTTCCTCCAGGTTCTGCACGTCGCCGCCGAACACCGTGTGGTAGCCGGAGGGAAGCCCGATCTTACTGATGGACTCGCGCGCGGCGTCAGCCACGTCGCCCATGTTGTAGCCGCCTAACACGTTGGCGCCGATGGACACCTGACGCTCCAGGGCCCGCCGCTCAATCTGCTGTGGACCGACTCCAGCACGGATTTCGGCCACCTGCGACAGCGGCACCGTCGTCGCCAGCCCCGTGCGCGGATCGATGTTCGTGCTCAACACCGGGATGCGCGCCACGTCTTCGGGCGACACCCGCATCGAATCGGGATACACCACGATCACGTCGTGGGAATACCCGTTAGGGTCCTCCCACCGCGTGGCGCGCGATCCCTGGAACAACGGCTGCAACGTGGCGCCGATCGCGTTGATGCCAAGCCCCGCCGCCCACGCCTGCTGACGGTCGACCCGCACGTCGAGCTGCGGGATCTCTCCATCATCGCTCGACGTCGGTTCCGCCATCCCTGGCACCTCGCGCACCGTCTGCATCACCTGTTCAGCGGCGAGCTTCAACCGCGTCACCTCGGGACCCTGTACATAGATGCGAATCGGCTGGCCCATACCGCCAAAGATGGACCGTGAACCCTGAATTGATGGACGCACCCCGACGATCTTCGGGAACTCCTGCCTGAGCGCCGCCGTGATCTCCGCCTGGCTGCGCAACCGGTCGCGCTTGTCGGACAACCGCACGTAGATCTGGCCGCTGTTCGAGCCGCGCCCCATGCCGCCGCCACCGCCAACGGTCATGTACGTGAACTCGACCTCGGGAATCTGCCTGACGAGTTCCGCCACTTCCCTCCCTTTCTCCGCCGTCGAGTCAGCGCGCGAGCCCGGCGGCGCGCGGAAGCTGACGTCGAACTCGCCGGCGTCGAAATCCGGCAGCCACGTGAAGCCAAGGATGGGATACATCGCGCCCGCGCCGACAATGGACAAGACGGCGATTCCCATCACGAGCGCGCGGTGCCGAAGCGCCGACGCCAGCCATCCCTTGTACCGGTCGGCCGTCTTCTCGAATTGGTCGTCGAACCAGAAGGCAAACTTCCGGATCGGGTTTCTCGTTTTTTTCCGCGTCTCCGCGTGACCGCCATGCTCCAACTCGGGGTCGGCCCAGATCGAGGACAACATCGGGTCGAGCGTGAACGACACGAACAGCGACACCAACACGGCAAACGCCACGGTCACGCCGAACTGGAAGAAAATCTTGCCGATCTGTCCACCCATAAATGCGACAGGGATGAACACCGCCACCACAGCCAGCGTCGTCGACAGGACCGCGAGGCCGATTTCGTCCGTCGCTTCCTTCGATGCCCGGTAGTGGTCTTTTCCCATCTCGATGTGCCTGACGATGTTTTCGCGCACGACAATCGCGTCATCAATCAGCAACCCGATCGCCAGCGACAACGCCAGGAGCGTCATCGTGTTGATCGTGAAGTTGAACATGTACATCGCGAAAAACGCCGAGATGACCGAGATCGGCAGCGTCAGGCCTGTGATGACGGTCGAGCGCCACGAGTTCAGGAACAGGTAGATGATCAGGATCGTGAGGACGGCGCCGAGCATGATCGTGATCTGCACGTCGGACAACGCGTGCCGGATCTTCACGCTGTCGTCACGAATGACGCGCATCTCGATATCCGCCGGGAGCCCGAGCGCCAGCTCATCGATGCGCGCCCTGACGGCGTCGGCGACTTCCACGGTGTTCGAGCCGGAGATCTTGAGCACCTCGACCGACACGGCGCGCGTCTCACCGATGTCGCGTTGGCCAAGGAAGGCAGAGGTGCGACGCTCGGCGGAGCCGTCGACCACCGTGGCCAGGTCGCGCACGCGCACCGGCACACCGGCGCGCGTCGATACCACCACGTCGGCAAACGCGAGCGGATCACGAATGCGACCGGTCACGCGCACCAGCTTTTCACTCTGCGGGAGGTAGATCCGGCCCGCGGGGACTTCCATGTTTTCGCGAGCGAGCGCCTGCGAAATCTGTTGTGGACTTACCTGGTAGGCGTTCAGCGCGTCCGAGTTGAGCAGGATGCGGATCTCACGCGGCGTGCCGCCGGTGACGTTGACACCACCGACGCCGGGGATCGACTCGAGTCGATTGGCAATGATCTGGTCGGCTAAATCGGTCAGGTCGCGGATGGACCGATCGGCCGACTGGATCGAGATCGACATGATCGGCCGGTCGTTAGGATCGTACCGGACGATGACGGGATCTTGCACGTCAGGCGGGAGCGAACGACGGATGCGCGCGACCTTAGCAACAACGTCCTGCTGCGCCTCCATCACGTTCACGCCCAGCTGCATGTTGACGCGCACGCTGGAATTGCCTTCGGAAGACGTCGAGCTGACTTCGCGAATTCCCTGGACGGTGTTGAGCGCCTCTTCGATCGGGCGCGAGACGTCGCGCTCCATGACTTCGGGCGATGCGCCGGGGAAGCTCGTGTTGACGCTGATGGTGGGGTACGTGACGTCCGGGTACTCGTCGATGGCGAGCCGCTGATACGAGACGAGACCGAACACCAGCAGCGCGACCATGAGCATGGTCGCGAATACCGGGCGCTTGATACTTACGTCGCTAAGAAACATGGGCCTGGGGCCTGGGGCTTGGGGCCTGGGGTGGCACTAATCCCAGAAACCGAAGTGCAGATTCACGATTCACTTCTTGTGTCCGTTGGTCGCGCTCGAATCCTTCAGGAACGACGAGTCCGAGCGAGCGCCGCGACCGCCCTCGCGACCGCCCGAACGTCCTTCACGATTACTCGACGGATCTCCTCGGCCACCGGCGATGCGGACCTTCACGCCACGGCCGATCGCGCCGACGTTGCCGACGATCACGCGATCACCGACCTCGAGCCCATTCGTGACCTGGACGATGCCGCTGGCTTCGTCCACGATGCCTAACTGGACCAGCTGGTGCTCGACGGTTTCGTTGGCGAGCCGGTAGACGAACGGTGCGTTCTGCTGCTGGCCATATCGAATCGCCGACGTCGGCACGATGACTGTGCCGTCGATCGTTTTCGCGACGATGCGACCCGTCGCGAACGTGTTGCCCTTGAGCGTGCCGCCCGGGTTGGGCAGCTGCAGGTAGATCGTCACCGAACGGTTGGCCGGATTGATCGTGGGGCTCACGCGAGCCACGCGACCATTCATCTCCCGACCGCCGGCATTGAAACGCACCGGCATGGCGGGACGAACGTCACCGGCAAAACGCGCTGGTACGGCGGCCTCGAGCTCCAACACGTCATTGCGCACGACGGTGAACATCTGCGCGCCACGCGAGACGTGTTCGCCCGATTCTATCGATCGGACCGACACAATTCCGCTCGTGGGAGCAAGAACCTTCGTGTCCTCAACATCGCGCGCCGCCGCGAACAGACGCGAACGCGCCGCGGACACGCGCGCATTGGCCGCCACCAGCGCCTGCTGCGCAGAGCGCAGGTCGCGCTCGGGAATCGCGCCGGCCTTGAACAACTCGCCCGACTGGTCGGCGTTCCACTGCGCATTCACGGAATCCGCTTTCGCCGACTCCACGTCAGCCATGGCCGAGCGCTCGGCGCCGACCTCGGCGCTCGACTCGAAACGGGCCATCTCCTGGCCGCGACCGACGCGATCACCTTCGCGAACGTTTACGGCCTCGAGGTTCCCTTCTATCCGGGCACGCACCGGAACCTCTTCAACCGGTCTGAGGTCCCCCTGGATCGCCATCGCCATCTCGATCGAACCGACCTTCACGCTGTGCACGTCGCTGGCGCCTAACACGAGCGAGGTCATGCCGCGGCCGCGGGCGGTGCCGCCGACCATGCTGCCCCCCGGCGTGATAGCGCCGACCTCGGGCACGGAAGGCGCCTTGGCTTTCCCATCTTTTTCAGCGGCGGCGGCCTCGTCACCGGATCCCCGACACGCCGCGAGGACGCCAATGATTCCGGCCAGAGCCAGGCCACGTGTTATCGGAAGTACCACGTCAGGTTTTCTCAGCGAGGGGCGGAGGTATCACGCGTCGGCGGGGGCGGAATGTCCCGCCCATGCGAGCGTGCGAGTTCAGCAGCCGCCAGGTAGTAGTCTATGGTCGCGCGCGCTGCGTTAACGCGCGCGGTGAGCAGGGCAAACTGGGCGTCGTTCACTTCGAGCTGGGTGCCCAGGCCTCGCTCAAATCGAAGGGCGGCGATGCGGTACGCTTCGTCGGCTTCGGCGGTGTTCTGCTGCTGTGCGTTGTAGGTCGCGTCGGCGCGGGTGAACTCGGCCTGCGCGCGCGCCACTTCAACCATCACCAGTTCGCGCGCCTGATCGAGTTGCGCCCGGGCAACTCGCTCCTGCGCGCCGGCGAGGTCGATGCTGCCCTTGGTGCGCAATCCGTCGAAAATCGGCCACGCCATCTGCACGCCGAATGAGCGGTCGGGATACCAGCCGTTGTTCTGGCATACGCGGTTTGGGTCCGAACCGGCCGGGCAATTGGCCGCTGAGGTGTTGCCCCAAACCGTCGGGAATCCCGACGTGGACGGTAATGCCGTATACCCGTTGTTCAGAAAGACGCTGAAAGTGGGCATGAAATCCGCTCGTGCGATGCGAATGCCCTCGCGACGCGCGTCCACGGTCGCTTCCGCGGCGCGGACGTTCGAACGGTTGACGGAACCAGTCGACACCGAATTGACGATCGCACCGACGGCGCCACGGAGCGCAGCCGTATCGAGCTCATTCGTCAAGACCAGGACGGCATTCCCCGGATAGTTGAGCAGCTGCTTGAGCTCGATTTCGGCGAGGACCGCATTGCTCCGCGCCTGGAGCAGCGTTGGTTCGAGGTTCGCCCGGTCGACACGTGCCTTGAGCAGGTCATAACGAGAGGCGCGGCCGGCTTTCTCGAGCTGCTGCACCTGCACGAGCCGAGCGTCGGCCAACTTTGCGTTCTCTTCCTGAATGACGACGAGCTCGCGGGCGAGGATGGCGCCGAGGTACGCGGTATGGGCGTCCATCGTCAGGCGCGCGCGCGTCTCGAGGAGGTTGTGCCGCGACGCATCGCGCACGTCACCCGCGGCCCGCATGCCGGCGAAGATGCGACCACCCTGAAAGATCGGCTGGGTGAGGGCGAGCGTAGTCGTGTACGTGTAGCTCTGACCGAAAATGCCGGTGCTGACGATGGTCGCGCGGGCGTTTCTCGTCTGCTGCGTATACGTGCCGCGGAGGTTGAGCGCGGGCAGTCCCGAAGCGCGTGCCTGAGTAACCTGCGCGCCGGTGACTTCGTACTGCGCCTGACCGATGCGGATCTCGTCGCTTTCGCGAAGGACCCGCGTGAGTGCGTCAGCGACCGACAGCCGAACCGTATCAGCGCGCTGCGCTGACGCGGCCGACGGCGGCAAAAGGAACAGTGCAGCGACAAGTAGACGGCGGGAGATCATTGAATTGACTACGGGAACGACGGGCGAATCGTTGGCCGGCAAAGGGCCTGTAAGTTACCGTGTTTCAGGAGGTTCGGCGACGCACTGGAAGGCGGATGGCCGGTGGCGGAGGGCCGATCTGATTCGGAGGAACGAGCGGCTGCCCAAATGACGGTGGCGTGGATGAATTGTTGGCCTATGTTTGCGCCTATTCCGGACTTAACCCAGCGCCAAGCTTCCGCCCTCGACCCCTCCTCCTTCTTTGAAAGCCGTCATCCTCGCCCGCGGCCTGGGCACACGAATGCAGCGCGAAGACTCCGGCGCGTCGCTCAGCGCTGAACAAGCCGTCGCCGCCGACGAAGGCGCCAAGGGGATGATGCCGATGGATCGTGGCCGGCCGTTCCTGCACTGGCTGCTGAGCGGCCTGGCCGACGCCGGGATCCATGACATCTGCCTTGTCATCGCTCCCGACGCCAGCGACATCCAACGCCATTTCCACCACGAGCTGACACTGAGGCGTGTACGGATTTCCTTTACCGTGCAGCGGGAGGCTCGGGGCACCGCCGATGCGGTGTTAGCGGCAGAATCGTTCGCAAAGACGGATCGCTTTCTGGTCCTCAATGGCGACAACTACTACCCGGTCGACTCGTACAAGGCGCTGGCGAAAGCCGAGGGATCGGCCCTGGCAGGGTTCGACCGTGGAGCACTCGTCAGGCAGGGGAACATCGACCCCGAACGCATTCGTCGGTTTGCGCTGCTCCGCGTGTCGGACGATGGGTTCCTCGAGGAGGTTATTGAGAAACCTGACGACGAAACCTTTGTCGGCATGGGGGAACACGCGCTGGTCAGCATGAACCTGTGGGCGTTCACGCCGGCGATCTTCGACGCGTGCCGTAAGGTGAAGCTCTCACCGCGTGGAGAGCTGGAGCTGCCTGACGCGGTGCGAATCGCGATGAGCGAACTCGGCGAGAGATTCCGCGTGCTGCCATTTGCGGCGCCGGTTTATGATCTCGGCACCAGGGCTGATGTAGCGTCTGTTGTCGCCGCGCTGCGGACCGTCAGGCCTGTTCTTTGAGTTGTGAGTTGTGAGTTGTGAGAAGGGCAGAGTCACCAGTCACGAGTCACGCCTGAATGAAGCGTCTCATCGAGTTGGGGCTCTCGGAGCCCGAGGCACACGCCAAGGCTGAGCTGTATGCCAAGGCCGATGCCGCCCTCGACTCGCTAGGCGCCGACAAACACCGCTGGTCGATCTGGGTCCCCGGGCGCATTGAAGTGCTGGGCAAACACACCGATTACGCCGGCGGGCGGAGCCTGGTCTGCGCGCTCGAGCGCGGATTCTGCGTGCGGGTCGCACCTCGCCGTGATTCGATCGTGCGCGCCTGTTCGCTCGACAGGCTCGCGACCTTCGAGACCAGCCTCGTGTCACCTGCAGCCGGTGAACGCGGGTCGTGGAACCGATACGTCGCCACGGTGGTCAGTCGGCTCTCGGCAAACTTTCAGCGCGTGCTTCGCGGAGCCGATATCGCCTTCGCCTCGGACCTCCCCGCCGATGCGGGCATGAGCAGCTCGAGCGCGCTGGTAGTGGCAACCTTCATCGCGCTGTCCAAGGCGAACGACCTGCGCAGCAACACGATCTTCCGGAGTGTCATCTCGTCAGGCGAAGAGCTGGCCGCCTACCTCGGCGCCGTCGAAAACGGCCGCCCGTTCCGTGATCTGCAGGGTGACGTCGGGGTCGGAACGTTCGGCGGGAACCAGGACCAGACGGCGATCCTCTGCAGCGAACCGAATCAACTGGCTCGCTACGCATGGGAACCGGTGAAGCGCGAATCGCTCCTGTCGGTGCCGTCGGGTCTTGTGTTTGCACTTGGCTCGTCCGGCGTGCACGCGCCGAAGGCCGGCGCCGCGCTCGCCAAATACAATCGCGTCTCACTCGCCGCGCGGCGACTGGTTGAACTCTGGAATCGCGACACCGGGCGGAGTGACGTCATGCTCGGAACGGCGATCGCCGACGTTCATGGTGCCGCCGAGCGTATCCGCGAGCTGGCGGCGAAGGTGCGAAACGGGCCGTTTACCGCGACCTACCTGAAGGGAAGGCTGGAGCAGTTCGTCGCCGAGACGTACGAGATCATTCCGGCCGCATCGGACGCCCTGGAACGGGTATCCCTGACCGAGTTTGGGGTGGTCGTGGATCACTCCCAGCGGCTGGTGGAGGCTCATCTTGGCAACCAGGTGCCGGAGACCGTGACTTTGCAGCGTTCCGCTCGTGAACTGGGAGCAGTCGCTGCGTCGGCGTTCGGAGCCGGGTTCGGGGGAGCCGTCTGGGCGTTGGTGCCGGAGGTTGGAGCGGACGAGTTCCTGACGCAGTGGGCCCAACGTTACCAGAAGAAGCATCGGAAGGCTTCGCGCGAGTCAACGTTCTTTCTCTCGAGAGCTGGACCTCACGCGTATCAATTCTAGGGCTTGGGGCTTGGGGCTTGGGGCTTGGGGCCTGGGGTTGAGCGCGGCTGTGCTGAGTCACGAGTCACTAGTCGCGAGTCACCATGCTGCCCATTCGAGCCGCGATCAAATCGCTCAGGCGTAGCCCGGGGTTCGCCACGGTCTCGATCCTCTCGCTGGCGCTCGCGTTAGGTCTGGTGGCCGCGGTGTTCGGGATTGCGGATGCGCTGCGCAATCCGGTCACCGCCACGTTCGAGCCGGAGCGACTGGTTCGGGTGAACATGAAAGGCGAAGGTGCCGCAGGGCGGATATCGGCCGCGGACCACATGGATGCGCTCGAACGGAACGTGCGCTCCAGCCGGGAGATTGCGTACGGCACGATCGCCCTCGGCGATGTGCTCACGTCGCGCGACCTTCGCGTGACCGGGAGCGGTCTGCGGGTCAGCGGAAACTACTTCGCGGTGCACGGTGTCCGGCCACTTGCCGGTCGTGTCTTCAACCCCTCGATGGCCGACGAAGACGCGGTGGCAAGCGTCGTGATCTCGGAACGTATCTGGCGGTCGCTGTTCGACGCCGAGTCGAGGCTCGACCGAATCGCCCTGAGTCTGGAGAGTGCGACCGATACCCGCCGCGTCCAGGTCGTTGGGGTGGTGCCTGACGCCTTTGCCGCGGAGACCGGATACAACTACTGGCTCGCGATGCCTTCGGACCTGAAGGCGTTCTTCTCGACTGAACGCCCCATCATGGTGAGGCTGCGACTTCGCAACGGGGCGACACTGGACTCGCTCGAAGCCGACTTCAAGGCCGTGACGAGTTACCTCACCAGCGTCCATGGGACGGGTCGGATCGCTTTCGTCTACCTCGGTCAGCCGGTCGCACGCGACCCACTGCGCCTCAACGAGATGATCTGGCTCCTCATCGGAACCGCCTTTGCGGTGCTGATCATTGCCTGCGCCAACCTGGCCAACCTCGTCCTCGCGCGAGGCCTCGCGAAGCAACGCGACATGGCCGTTCGACTGTCACTCGGCGCCCGACGCCGGGACATCGTGAACGGCGTGCTCGCCGAGTGCCTGGTGATTGCGCTGGCCGGCGCTGCGTTAGGCATCCTGGCGACGACCTGGGCCTGGGACCTGATTCGCGCTACCATGCCGGAGCGCATCCCCACCGGCGGCTTTGCGATCGAGATGAACTGGCGCGTGGTGGCACTGTCGTCAGGCGCCGCCGCGATGGCCTCATTGCTCTTCGGCCTGTTCCCGGCACTGCGCCTGTCCGACGTGAAACTGGCCGAGCACATCAAGGAGAATTCGGGGAGTAACACCGCCCGGCGCCGCACGCGGTTCCCCGTACTGGTGATCGGGCAAGTGGCGCTCTCGCTGGCCATGCTCACCGGCGTTGCGCTCTTGCTCCGTGCATCGCAGCAGGTCAGAGCGTTCAGCTTTGGCTTTGATCCGGCTCGACTGCTTTCGGTCCATGTGTCGGGTGCGCGTACGGATACGAGCGAAGCCGCGCGTCTCGGGCTCGCCGCCGCCGCCGAGACGCGTTTGCGATCCTATCCGCAGGTGGAGGCTGTGGCGTGGCTTTCCGGTGTGAGCGCGCATCGCGCGCCGGTGTTCACGGGCGAGCGGTCCGGCGGCGCCACGCGAGAGCGACAGCTCCGTCAATACCTCTATGTCAGTCCCAACTACCTGCGCACCGTCGGCGTGCCGATCATTCGCGGGCGCGATTTCGAAGATCGCGATGCGTTCAGCGAAGGCGTTCTGATCGTCGACTCGCTGACCGCGCTCAAGGTCTGGGGCAGCGAAGATCCGATCGGCAAGCTCGCGAAGTTCGGGGCACCGGATCGGGTGCAGCCTTGGTTTCGTGTGGTCGGCGTGACCGGCTCCATCCGCTCGGACCTTCCGCGCCACGATGGTGAAGAGCCGGATCCGCAGGTCTACATGGTTGGAAAGACGGCATTCGTTTCGCCCACGGCGGCCGGGATCCGGCCACTCACGGCGCGAATCCCTGCCCGTTCGTTTGTCGTGCGCGCGCGGACACGTGACATCGCGCAGCTTCGCGCAACCATTCCACGCGACCTGCGAAACATTCTCCCGCGACGCGGTGGCGTCAGCGTGTATGGTTTCGACGATCGACGACAGGAACTGATCAAGCAGCAGCGACTGCTCGCACTGATTTTCGGGGCGTTTGGCTTCCTGTCGCTTTCGCTGTGCTCGTTGGGCCTGTACAGCGTGTTGTCGTACACGGTCACGCAGCGGATGCGCGAGCACGGTATTCGCGTGGCGCTCGGTGCCACATCGAAGCGGATCTTCCTCGACGTGTTGCACGACGGTGCGATCCTCGTGATCGCCGGAACGGCGGTCGGCGGCTTCGTCACGTTCTTCACCAACAAGCTCGTGGATCCGTACATCGGGATGCTGTTCTACATCGATGTGTGGGCGCTCGTGGCGGCGGAGTTTGTGCTGGTCGCGGTCGCCATGCTGGCAATGCTGCGGCCTGCCCTCCGCGCAACGCGTACGGATCCGGTGGAAGTACTGCGGGCGGCCTGAAAGCCCGGCTGGTTTGTGAGTGCTGTTTGCTGGGGCTCTTTGCTTGAAGCTGGCGTTGGATGCTGGGAGGGCTCGTTCTGCATTCTGCACCGACTCAGGCGGTCCTGGCCACCAGCTCAAGCCCCCTCGCCACCTCAACGCGGTTCCGCCCATTCGTTTTTGCCCGGTAGAGCGCCTTGTCGGCTTCCGCGATCGTTGCGGCTGGTGACTTCTCACCGTTGGACGCGCTGATGCCGACGCTGATCGACACCACGTTGTCGGTGGACGATCCGTCATGCGGAATTCGCAGGCTCAACACCGCGTTCCGCATCCGCTCGGCGGTGATGCGCGCCTCTTCGAGCGCGGTGCGCGGTAACACGATGGCGAACTCCTCGCCCCCGAAGCGCGCAATGCGATCCGACGTGAAACGGAGCGATGCCCGCAACATTGCGGCAACACGCCGCAGGCAATCGTCGCCAACCTGATGGCCGTAGCGGTCGTTGAATGGCTTGAAGGAATCGATGTCCACCAGGATCACCGCGAACGTTTCGTTCCGCAGCCGCAGGTCCTCGAGGTCCGTATCCAGCGCCCGGCGATTGGACAGGCCGGTGAGCGGATCACGCTGCGAGAGTTCGTGCAGCTGTTGAACGGTCTCGGCCAGCCGCGCACCCTGAATGCGGCCATGCACCCTTTGCAGGTAGTTGAGGCGATACTCGCGTTCGAGCGTGTAGTTCGCCGTCAACGTGGCCACGATGGTCACCAGCACCAGCGGCACGTTGCCCGGCACGGGCGCGCTGAGGAGGGGCGGTAAAGCGACCTGCACTGCGAGGATCGCCAGACACGCCGTTGTCGCGAACCAGAACCGCAGACGCACGACGACGGTGATGAACAACAGCACGATCGTCAGGGCACCTCGTTGTGCGCCCGGTTCGCCACCTTCGCTGAGAACCACGATGAGGATCATGCTGGCCGGTGCAAGGATGTGCACCAGCATCATCAGCAACTCCCGGACAAACGAGGGCACTCCCCACCAGACCGTGAAGGTCACCGCGATCAGGACGGGCGTGACCACGACGAGGCGCACGAACGGTTCCAGGCCTAACGCGGTCGACGATCCCGCGGTGAGGCCGGGCTGGAAGAGCGAGTAGAGCACACCGACCGCGATCCAGAGTATTCCGACACCGACCAGGTGGCGGCTGCGCGCGACCTGGGTCTCGTGCTCGAAGAGCTGCTCGAGGCGAGCCGGGAAATACATCCAGCGGAATCCCCGCTCGAGCAGGCGCGTTACGTCGCTCTCGTACGCCGAAAGGTCGGCGACTGGCGGTACATCCGTCTGTCTGGTTAGCCGCATCTCCTGTAGACGCGGGCGTCCTTGCCATCGTCACCGGTAGCGCAGATTGGTGCCTCTAGCTCGCGCCAAACGGCCATCCGTAGATTAGCAGGTCGTCCATCTCTGGAGTTCCGTGGCCGTCATCGATCGTCTCGCCGCTGGTCTCGAGAACCATTATCGCATCGAGCGCGAACTGGGCGCCGGCGGGATGGCCCTCGTCTTTCTCGCGCGTGACATCCGCCACGACCGCCTTGTGGCGCTCAAGCTCCTCCGACCTGAGTTATCGGCGATCCTTGGCGGCGAGCGGTTCCTGGCCGAGATCCGGACGACGGCCAACCTGCAACATCCGCACATCCTGCCGTTGCACGACTCGGGCGAAGTCGACGGACTCGTCTACTACGTCATGCCGTTCGTGGAGGGAGAGTCGCTTCGCGATCGGCTGAACCGCGAGAAGCAGCTTCCGCTCGAGGACGCTGTTCGGATCGCGCGTGAAGTGGCGAGCGCGCTGGATTACGCGCACCGGCGCAACGTGGTGCACCGTGACATCAAGCCCGAGAACATTCTGCTGCACGATGGCCAGGCGATGGTCGCCGACTTCGGCATCGCGCTGGCCGCGGCGCGCACCGATGGCAACACACGGCTCACCGAAACGGGGATGTCGCTCGGCACGCCCCAATACATGGCGCCCGAGCAGGCGATGGGTGACCGCGATGTCAACCTCAAGGCGGACATCTACGCGTTAGGCTGCGTCTTGTACGAGATGCTGGTGGGCGAGCCGCCGTTCGCCGGTCCCTCCCCGCAGGCGATCGTCGCCCGGATCCTGACGGAGCAGCCGCGGGGACTGGTGGTCCAGCGCTCGACCATTCCACCCAATGTCGAGGCGGCGACACTGAAGGCCCTGCAGAAGCTGCCGGCGGACCGATTTGCATCGGCGGCGCAGTTCGCTGAAGCGTTAGGCAACCCTGGATTCACGTCGCCTGGCCTGAAGACGGTGATCACTGTTCCAGCGACGAAGCGTGATTGGCGACCTCTCGCGCAAATCGTCACCGCCGTAGTGGTCACGGCGGTGGTCACCAGCGCCGTTGTGCGAAGGTTCGCGCCGGAGCCGCCCGCACTCCCGGTCGTCCGGTTCACGGTACCGGTCAGTGGTGGTCAGGGCCTTCCAAACCTTTCACGAGCCACATTGGCGATTTCCGACGACGGTTCCGAAATCGTGGTTTCGACCGCCTATCGACTCTATCATCGATCGCTCGGCGCGCCGGAATTTGAACCAATCGCGGGTTCGGAGTCCCGCCAGGTTGGCGTCTCGAGCCCCACCATCTCGCCCGATGGGCAGTCAGTCGCGTACTGGTCGGCGGGTTCGATCTGGCGGCTGCCGCTCGTCGGCGGAACCCCGGTAACGGTGCTCCGGACGATTAACCCACTCGGCATGGACTGGGACGAGACGGGCATCGTATACACAGCCGACAACGACATCCTTCGTGTGCCTGCAGAGGGAGGCGAGCCTGAAATCATCGCCGACCTCCCAACGGGACACTCGCCACTTGGGCCGCAAATGCTGCCGGGTGGGACCGACGTTCTCGTGACAGTTGCCGAGGGATCCGATGCCGATCGTTGGGAGCGCGCCCAGGTCATCATTGTGAATGTCGCGACGAAAGAACGCACGACCGTGATCGACGGAGGTGCCGATGCCCGCTACGTGCCGACCGGACACATCGTCTTCGCACGCGGGGGAAGTCTGCTGGCGGTTCCTTTCGATCTCAAGTCGAGGAAGGTGACGGGGTCTGCGGTTCCTGTGGTTGAGGGTGTGCGGCGCGGTCTGATTGGCGCAACGGGCACAGCGCACTACGCAATTTCCACGAGTGGAGTGCTCGTGTATGCGCCTGGGCCCGCGACGAATATGTCGATGACTTCGGATCTCGCGTTCACAGACCGCGCTGGAGTCACGGTTCCGCTGGATCTTCCTTCAGCGGGCTACCAGTATCCGCGCGTCTCGCCAAAGGGCAATCGCATTGCGGTCGGCACGCTGGATGGCAAACAATCCATCGTGTGGATCTATGACCTCAACTCGTCGAGCGCGATCCGCCGGTTGACGTTGAGCGGGCAGGACCGATTTCCGATCTGGTCTGCCGACGGCCAATGGATCGTATTCCAATCCACGCGTGAGGGCGACGCCGGCCTTTTCCGCCAGCGCGCCGATGGGAGCGGACCGGTCGAGCGGCTGACGAAGGCGGAGGCAGGCTCGACGCACACCCCGGATTCATGGTCGCCGACCAGCGATGCGTTCCTCTACAGCATAACGAGGAACGATACCACGACGCTCTGGTTGCACTCCATGCCGTCCAGGACGAGTGAGCGGTTTGGGGACGTGCAATCGGTGGGGAACATGGTGAACGCCACGTTTTCACCGGACGGAAAGTGGGTCGCGTATTCGACCGGCGAGCAACGCACGACGTCGGAGAACTATGTCTTCGTTCAGCCGTTCCCTCCGACAGGCGCCAGGTACCAGATCTCTCAAACGGGTGAAAACGGACACCATGCCATGTGGTCCCGAGACCAGAAGGCGCTGTTTTACGTGCCGACGGTGGGGGAGTTCTTCATGCGGTCCATAACGACACTGCCTTCGTTCGCCTTCGGGAATCCCGTCCGAGTACCCCGAAGCTTCCCTGTCGCTGCACCAGTGACACCCCGAACCTTCGATATCTCCGACGACGGTCGGGTCATCGGTGTTATCAATCGTGATTCCACCAGCGCTGGACAGACAAGAGCTATGGTACCGCAGGCCATTACTCACGTCACCGTAGTCATCAACTGGTTCGAAGAGTTGAAGGCGAAGGTGAGGCCGAACTGACAGGTAACCGGGTAAACGGGTAAACGGGTATGACAACTCGTCGGGATCTTCTCAAATCCGCCGCCGCCGCAGGTGCCGGCCTCGCGCTCACGCAACTCGGCGTGGATGACGCCAGCGCCGCCATGGTTCACGAATCACGAATCACGATTCACCCGTCAATGGCGGGCATTCCATTCGAGAATCGCGACATCGTCCGAATTGGAATCGTGGGTACTGGATTGCGCGGCAAAAGCATGCTCACCGAATGGTTAGGCGTCGATCACGTCCGCATCACCGCCCTGTGCGACATCGTGCCGGAAAAAGTCGAGCAGGCGCGGCAGATGATGAAGAAGGCCGGACACGATTACGAGCCGGCCACGTTCACCAGTGGCGAACGCGCGTTCGAAGAACTGTGCAAGCGCGACGACATCGACCTCGTCTACACGGCAACACCGTGGCAATGGCACGTGCCGGTCTGCCTGGCAGCGCTGAACGCCGGCAAACACGCCGCGACCGAAGTCCCCGCCGCGTACAGCATCGACGACTGCTGGAAACTCGTCGACGCGTCGGAAAAATCACGTCGCCACTGCATCATGATGGAGAACTGCAACTACGGCTATAACGAGTTGCTGGTCCTTCAGATGGTGCGCGCGGGACTCTTCGGCGAAATCAAGGCTGGCGGCGCGGCGTACAACCACGACCTCCGCTCCATCCTGTTCGAGAACCAGGACGAAGGCCTGTGGCGACGCGCGCACCACACGCTGCGCAACTCGAACCTCTACCCCACGCATGGGCTCGGGCCCGTCGCCTTCTATATGGATGTGAATCGCGGAGACCGCTTCGACTACCTGGTCTCCATGAGCACGGAAGAGTTCGGGCTGACGGAGTGGCGCGAAGCAAAGGAGCCGAAGGACACGCCCAAGTGGAAGGAGAAGTACGTCAACGGCGACCTCAATCGCTCACTGATCCGAACGGCGAAGGGTCGCGTCATCCTGCTCGAACACGACGTCACCAGCCCACGCCCGTACAGCCGGATCAACAGTGTGCAGGGCACGAAGGGAATCTTCGAGGACTATCCGCCGCGCATCTATTTCGACGGGCCGCAGCCGAATCACCGCTGGAAAGCCATCGACGAGTTCAAGGCCGAACACGAACACCCGCTCTGGCGCACGTTAGGCGAAAAGGCGCGCAGCAGCGGCCACGGCGGCATGGACTACGTCATGGCCTGGCGATTGGTCCAGTGCATGCGTGAAGGCCTGCCGCCGGACATGGACGTCTACGACGCGGCCGCCTGGAGCGCACCGGGACCATTGTCGGAAAAGTCAGTCGCCAACCGTGGTCGCTCAGTCGACTTCCCGGATTTCACCAGAGGAAAGTGGAAAGAGACTAGAAAGAGTATCTGACCTCATCAGACCTGCAGTTGTCCGACATCCGCCATTCGCCATCCGCCATCATCGTTATGAGAGAATGCCCCCGCTGCCGGTCCAACATGTCTGAAGGTTTCGTCCTCGACCGCGGTGACCACAACCAACTCGCGCAGCAGCGATGGGTCGAAGGGGAACCAGTCAGGAGCTTCTGGCAAGGACTCAAGACGGATGACCGTGAAGCGTTCCAGGTCACGACCTATCGCTGCGACAAGTGCGGGTTCCTCGAGTCCTACGCGCTAACGCCGGCGGAATAGCCCGAGACGCAATCGCGTTCAAGCGCGGACGCAGGGCGCCCGCAAGCTTGAACTGGATGACCCTGATTTCGAGACGACGCTTCTGCGCAACGCTCAGCACGGGAGCCGCGGCGCTCGCCGGCTGTCGGCTTGGCCCGACAGCACCGATTGTTGTTGGTGACGGGCGCCTCACGGCACGTCCCGGCAATGCCCCAACCACAACGATGGCGCCCGGCATCCACAACCTCGGAATCGGAAACTCGGATCGGGACTGCTGGCTGGTGGTTCCGAACAATTACGAACCGTCGCGGGCCTGGCCGCTGACGCTGTTCTTTCGCGGCGCGATCACGCCGGCGCGAGATTACCTCGACGCCTTTCGTCCCGTCGCCGATGAATTCGGCGTCATCATCCTGGCACCGGAAGCCAGCTCGCGCACGTGGGACCTCCTCCTGTACGGCTACGGGCCTGACGTCGAGTTCATCAACGCGTCGCTCCAGACGGCATTCAGTCGCGTTCACGTCGATCCGGCGCGCATTTGTTCGTCGGGGTTTTCCGACGGCGCGTCATACTCACTTGCCCTGGGGCTGGAGAATGGTGACGTCCTCACCCGGATCGCCGCGTTTTCGCCCGGCTTCCTGCAGACGGATATCAAGCGAGGCCATCCCGAGTTCTTCATCACACACGGCAACGCGGACGAGGTGCTCCCGGTGGAAGCGAGTCGCAGTATCGTGGACCAGCTCCGATCGGCGGGCTATGACGTTGAGTACCGTGAGTTCGAGGGCCCACATGTGGTGTCCCTCCGGTTGACCCGCGAATGCTTCGCGTGGATGGCGCGGCCGCCGTCGGCATCAAGGCTCGGCTGAGGAGGTTGACCGCTGGACGCGGATGAATCGGCGTTATTACGTGCAGTTCATCTCACTCCCCACCCACCTCCCTCATCCACTGTGCCGACCAAGAAGGGATCTGAGGCCGCCCCAGTCTTTTTCAAGGGGCCCGAGGACTTCCGAAAGTGGCTCGAGAAGAACCACGAAAAAGCCGACGAGCTCTGGATCGGATTCTGGAAGGTGAGCACCGGCAAGCCGAGCATCACGTGGTCGCAGGCCATCGACGAAGAACTTTGCTATGGCTGGATCGACGGCATCCGGAAGAGCATTGACGCCCATTCGTACAAGCAGCGTTTCACACCCCGCCGCCCGCGGAGCATCTGGAGCCGGATCAACATCGCCCGCGTCGAGGCGCTGAAGAAACAGGGGCGAATGAAGCCAGCCGGTCTCGCCGCGTTTGAGAAGCGCGACGTGACTTCGGTCTACGCGTTCGAGCAGGGTGAGGGCGTCGGGCTGGCCGCGAAGGAGCAAGCCGCGCTCAAGAAGAACGGAAAGGCGTGGGAGTTCTTCATGAAGCAGCCGCCCTACTATAGAAAGGTCGCCGGCTGGTGGGTGATGAGCGCCAAGAAGGAAGAGACCCGCCAGCGGCGGCTGGAAACGCTAATTCGCGATTCGGCCGCCGGCCGGCGATACGGACCGATGTCACCCACCAGGACCAAACGTTAGGGCCGGATGGTCACGCCAACTGTGAACAACAGATCCGTCTGCTGCTGATCCTGCGCCACGAGACTGCGGAGTGGCAGCTTCGCCTGGTCAAACGCACTTGGCAGCAACCGCAGCTCACCAGCGATCTCGATCACGCCGGCGCCGCCGCGGAAGCCAACCCCTATGTCGGCCGTGGGTGACATGGTCGATGACGCTCCCGACATCGTGAACCGGTAGGCCTTGAAGCCGCCACCAAGACGCAGCGTTGGTCGCAGGTTGTCAAACCAGTCCGACGCCTCGAACGCGAGCCCGGCAGTGCCCAGAATAATCGTCGCCCCGCTCGAACCGGGACCGGCGGCGGCGCCAAGGTTGGAGCCGTGCTCCAACATTGAAAACGATCCCGCCGCGCCGGCATACAGCGACGCAAACGAGAACGTCGGAAACTGGATCTCGAGCCCGAAGGTCGGGCCAGGGCTGAGCCGTGTGTCGGTGCCGCCAGTCGGCCCCACCACGAGCGCGCTCGTGTGCGCGAGCCCGCCGCTGAGCGCGGTCACGCGTGTTGAACGCGATCCAATCGCGCCCCCGCCCTGCGCGGAGAGTCCGGACGCGACCAGGGTTGACAGCAGCACCGAAAGCGTTAGGCGCTTGAACATATAGCCTCAGGGGAGAGTGACAGAAGTTGTGACGACGTTGCCGACACCCGTTCCGACAATCGCCAGGAAGCGTGCGCCTGCCCCGCCGGTAATGCTCACGTTGAACGTGGCCACACCCAGAGTCGTGTTGACCGTAAGGGCAGTGCTGCCCGCGTTGAGCGTGCCTCCGCCACTCTGGATGGAGATCGTGAGCGGGACGCCGTTCACCTGCGACGTCGTGCCGTTGGCGTCGCGCAATTGCACCGTGACAGTGAAGGGTGTGCCCGACGTTGTGTTCGCCGGCGGTTGCTGCGTGATGCCGATATTCGTTGCCCCAGATGCGGTGAACAGCACCGGATTCCCGGACAACGCCGTGGCGACTGTCGCGGTCAAGGTGTTCGGTACACCACCACCTACGAACCATGCACCAACCGTCGCCACGCCGGTGGCGTCAGTGACCTGCGACGCGCCGTTGATGCTGCCACCACCACCGGTCACCGCGAACGTGACCTGCAGGTTGGCAACACCCTGACCACCACCATCCGTCACGCGGACCGATGGCGGAACAGCGAGGGCCGTGCCCTGAACCGCAGCCTGGTTATTTCCGGCGAACACGGCCACCAGGGTCGGCACACCGGTCGTCGTCGCATTGAACGTGACGTTAGGCAGCCCGAGTGTGCTCGCGACAACCGTATTGAGGCCGGCCGCTGCGCCAAACGTCCACGAGCCAACAGTCGCCACCCCGTTCAGGCCGGTCACCTGCGTTGCGCCGTTGAGTGTGCCAAGACCGGCGGTCACACTGAAAGTCACGGTAATGCCCGGAACCGGATTTCCCTGCGCGTCGCGCACGACCACGGATGGCGGACTGTTCGCCCCCGAACCAACGGTCCCGGTTTGCGTCACAAGCGAAATCGGCTGCATCGACGTCGCGGTCCCACCCGTTGCGGTGGCCGAGAACGTGACCGGCGCCAGTCCGGCTACGGATGCGATCAGCGTCTGCGTTCCCGCCGCCGAGCCGAGGATCCAGGCGCCAACCGAGGCGGTGCCGTTCGATGCCGTCACGACGGTACCGATGACGACGGATCCATCGCCTGAACCGATCGTGAAGTTGACGGTCACGCCGGCGACGCCATTCCCGGCGGCGTCGAGCACGCGAACCTGTGGCGCGATGGGAACCGGACGACTGACCTGTGATTGCTGGTTGTCTCCCTGCGTTTTCTCGAGGGTCTGCGGTGCGCCAGCCGTTGCCGTCGCCGTGAACGTCACTGGCGCCAGGCCAGCGACGGTTGCCGTCAGTGTGTTCGTGCCTGGACTGCTTCCGAGACGCCACGAACCTACTGTGGCGATACCTTGAGTATTCGTTGTTTGCGACGCGCCCGTGAGCTGACCACCGCCTGACGTGATGCCGAAGCTCACTGAAATATTTGCCGCCGGGTTACCACTGGCATCACGCACGATGACGCTAGGTACGCTTGATACCAGTCCGCCAACCGGCGCGGACTGCTGCGTTACGGAAAGCGGAGTCACCGTGGCCGGAGGACCTGCCGTCGCCGTCGCGGTGAAAACGAGCGGGTTGTTGGTGACTCCCGACTGCGGGACCTGCGCCATGAGCAAGTTCGTGCCGACGCCCGACCCGAGTCTCCATGCGCCGCCGGATGCAACGCCCTGGGCATTCGTTACGGCGGAAGCCTGATCGACAGTCCCGCCTCCACTGAGAACACTGAAAAACACGGTGACGCCTTGCACCGGATTGTTGCTCGCGTCGCGCGCAACGACCGACGGATTGGTGGCGAGGTTGGTCCCGGGACTGCCGGTCTGGTTGTTGCCGGCGTTGACCGCCAGCGATGCGACGAGTGGAGGACCCGCGGTTGCCGTGATCTGCGTGGTGGTGCCACCCGCGTCGACGGTAAGTGTCTGCGGTCCTGGCGTTCTGCCGAGTGTCCAGCGCGTGCGCGCTTCACCTCGATCGTCGGTTACGGCTGTCGCGGGATCCACGCTCGCGCCAGTCGCGCTGACTGTAAACGTGACCGAAACGCCCGGCAGCGGGTTGCCCGCGGCGTCTTCGACTCGAACAACTACGCGTTCGGCAAGCGCTGAGCCGGCGGGTCCTGTGAGTGGAATTCCAGTGACGTTGCTGATCGCGGCTGGCGCCAGCGACTCAGACGGTCCGGTCTCGCCACACCCGACGAGTATGCCGAGCGAAAGAACGAGGGCGGATAGACCGCGCGGGGAGAAGTTGCTACGTGTCATGGCCGGTGATGGTGAGTCGGGACTGACCAAAGTCGAAGTCCAAAGACCAACGGTCTTGAAGGCCTAAAGAACTGAGGTGAAGGCTGTTGGTGAGGTTCTCGCAGCAGCGCGAGCAGTCTGATTTACGCGTACCCGCGGTGCGCGACAAGGCGGTTGACACTTGGATATGTCGGGGCCCCGACGAGGCTGGCTTGCCAGAAGAGTCCGGACACGGCAAACGAAACGGCGCAGGTGCCGAACTGCGCAGGTGCCCAGGGGCGCGGGTGCCCAGGGGCGCGGGTGACCAAGAGCGCAGGTGCGCAGGTGCCGAGGGGCGCAATTGCGGAGGGCGCAAATGCTTTCGGGCGGATGGAAACGACTCGGCTGGACTTTGGGTCTAAGCGATGTTGCCGGGGGAGTCCGTATTGTTATTGAACGGCGAAGCTGATTCGCTTTATCACAGGACCTGACCGTGACCTTCCGAATTATCTCCTGCATCGCCGTGGCCTTGGCGTTGCTGCTCCCGGCCCCCGTCGCCGCCCAACAGACCGACGTCATTCGCGGCCGGGTGACCGGCCCGGACAACCGCCCTATCGAAGGGGTGCAGGTTACGGCCACTTCGGTCTCCGGCGCCGTAAACCGAACGGCACGAACGAATAACGACGGGCGGTTCACCATCACGTTCCCGGGAGGCGACGGGGACTACATCGTCACGATGAACCGGATTGGCTACACCCAGCGCCGATTCCAGGTGAAGCGAACTGCCGACCAGGACATCCTCGTCGCCGACGCGAAGATGAATCTTGCCGCGCAGGATCTCGATGCCGTCGTCGTTCAGGGAGAACGGGCCCGCGTCAATCGCAACAGCACGGTTCCTGACGTGGGTGGCACGGAGCGGCCGATCAACACGTCGGCGTTGACCGCCGAACAGCAGGGCGACCTGGCGGCCATGGCGGCGTCGTTGCCGGGTGTGACCCTCATTCCGGGCGCCGACGGCGATCCGTCAGGCTTCTCAGTGCTTGGACTCACGGCCGACCAGAACAACACGACGCTCAACGGACTCGACTTTGGCGGTTCCAACCTGCCCCGAGACGCGGGGATAACGTCGTCGCTCGTGACCGCGCCGTACGATGTGTCCCGGGGTGGATTCTCCGGCGGCCAGATGAACGTGCGCACGCGTTCCGGGACGAACTTCAAGACGCGCACCGGAAGCCTGAACCTCGATTCACCGTCGCTGCAGTGGACGGACCCGGCGGCGCGCGACCTGGCCCAGCAATATACCAACCTTTCGTTAGGCGGTGGCTTCGCAGGTCCCCTCGCCTACGACCAGACCTTTTACAACCTCTCCTACCAGCTCGGCCGGAACGCGCGCGACTTCCAGACACTCCTGAACACCGGCAGCCGGGGCCTGCAGGCCGCGGGTGTCGCCCAGGATTCGGTCGGTCGACTCCTTTCCATTCTCGGCCAACAGCAGATTCCAACAACTACCGGCGGGATACCTAACGACCGCCTCGTGGACCAGGGGTCGATCTTCGGCGCCATCGACTGGGCGCCACCGTCGTCGACCACCGGCCAGGCCTTCAACCTTACGTTCAATGGCGGCTGGAACCGGCAGGATCCCCAGTTTGGCGGCGTGACGGACCTCCCCGGCCGCAGCGGCGACCGGATGAGCTGGAACGGTGGCCTGCAGGCTCGGCACACGAGCTTCATCGGCTACTTCCTGAGCGAAACGTCGATGGGGTTCAACGGCTCGCGGAACGAGAGTTCGCCGTACCTCACCCTGCCGGCCGGTTCGGTTCGCGTGAACTCCGATTTTGCCGACGGCACGTCCGGCGTGCGATCGCTTGGCTTCGGTGGCAGCCCATCGGCCAGCACCAGCGGCTCGACGCTGAACATGTCGTTCAATAACGCGCTCTCCTGGTTCAGCATGGACAACAAGCACCGGTTCAAGCTGACCACAGAGCTTCGACGGGACGGTTATTCACAGGACCAGACCACGAACCGGTTGGGCACGTTCACGTACAACTCGCTGGTCGACCTCGAGGCGAATACGCCGGCATCGTACACACGCGCGCTTTCGCCGCGAACCCGCGAGGGGAACCAGGTCGTCGGCGCGGTTTCGCTCGGCGATTCGTATCGCCTGAACCCGAACTTCCAGTTGCAATACGGCGTGCGGGTGGACGGCAACCGCTTCGGTGCAACGCCGGACCGGAACACGCAGATCGAGCAGACGTTCGGGGTTCGCAATGACGAAGTGCCTAACCGGTTGTACATCTCTCCAAGAATCGGCTTTTCATGGACGGTCGGCACTGCGGCAACGGTGGCCGCGTTCGACGGCGCCGTCAGGGGTCCACGGGCTGTGGTGCGGGGCGGCATCGGCATGTTCCAGAACGCGCCCGGTACGCAGTTGATCGGCAACGCGATCGACAACACGGGCCTGCCGACCGGAGTGCAACAGCTGACGTGCGTCGGCACGGCGACGCCCATACCGGACTGGGATCTCTACCTCACGAATCCGTCGGCGACCCCGACCACGTGCGCCGACGGCAGCGTGGGCACGCCGTTCGCCAACAGCGCACCGAACGTCTCGCTGTTCGACAAGGACTACCAGTCGCAGAAGAGCCTGCGCTCGAACCTGAGCTGGAATGGGGCGATCCTGAGCAACCGGTTCATGGCGAACCTCGAGGGGACGTATTCGCGGAACACGAACCAGGCCAGCTCACTCGACCTCAACTTCAATCCCGAAGTCCGGTTCATGCTGCCTGACGAGAATGGCCGGCCGGTGTTCGTACAACCCTCCAGCATCGTGCCAACGACGGGATCCATTGCCTCTGGTGCCGGGCGCAAGACGGACCTGTTTTCACGCGTGACGCAACAGAGATCCGACCTGACGAGCGAGAGCAAACAGGTCACCCTGCGGCTCTCACCCCTCAGCTTCAGCACGCGCTTTTCGTGGAACGTGGCCTATGTCGTGTCCGACGTGAAAGACCAGTTCCGCGGCTTCTCATCGACCGTCGGCAATCCGCTCGACATCCAGTCCGGGCGGTCGGCGTTCAACTCGCGGCACCAGATCTCGTACAGCTTCGGATACAACTTCTTCGACGTGCTGCGGGTGAACTGGAACGGATCGCTCCGGTCCGGCGTGCCGTATACGCCAACCATTATCGGCGACGTGAACGGCGACGGGTATTCGAACGACCGTGCTTTCATATTCGACCCGGCGCAGACGGCGGACCAGGCGCTGGCGTCGCAGATGCAGCAGCTCATCGACGCATCGTCAGGCGGCGCGAAGGACTGCCTGCTCAGGCAGCTGGGCCAGCTGGCGGGCCGGTCGAGTTGCCTCGGGCCGTGGACGCAGTCGGCAGTGTTGTCGATCTCGTTCAACCCGGTGAAGGTGTGGATGCCGCAACGCACCAGTATTTCGCTCCAGGTCTACAATCCGTTAGGCGCGGCCGACCTGATGTTCAATGACGACGACAACCTGCGCGGCTGGGGTCAGATCCGGACGCCTGAGCAGGCGCTGCTCTACGTGCGTGGATTCGATCCGGTCACGCAGCGGTACAGGTACGAAGTCAACCAGCGGTTCGGCGCCACGACGCCCGCCCTGTCGGCGACGCGTAATCCCGTGCGCGTGACGGCGATGATCCGCGTGGACCTGGGCCCGTCTCGCGAATGGCAGAACCTGGCGATGCAGCTCGACCGCGGGCGTACGCTGCGCGGAAACAAAGCGCCGGAAGCGATGCTGAAGGCTATGTACGGCTCGGGTGGCGTCCCGAACCCGATGGCGACCATCCTGCGCCAGGCCGACACGCTCAAGCTCACCGGCGTGCAGGCGGACAGCCTGGCAACGATGAACCGGTCATACGTCATCCGGCTCGACTCGATCTGGTCGCCGGTCGCAAAACAATTCGCCGCGCTTCCTGACACGTACGACAAGAAGGACGTGCAGGATCGCTTTGTCGCGGCGCGGAAGGCATCGGTTGACTTGCTGCTGAAACTGTCGCCGGTGATCAAGCAGCTGCTGACACAGGACCAGCTCCGCAAGCTGCCGAGTTTCATTGCGAGCTATCTCGATCCGCGCTACCTGGCGATGATTCGATCAGGGACGCAGGGTGCGATGGCGCCGTTCGGGTTCCCGGGAGGCGAGATGATGGCGATCCCGGCGGGAGCGGCGGGAGGTGGAGCAGTCATTATCAGACAGTAGGGCCGAAGCCCCAATCACGATTCACGATTCACGATTCATCACTTCGAAAATGCATAGATACATCCCACTCGTCGCGTTACTGGCTGGGTCGCCGCTTGCCGGCCAGACCCTTCCTCCCGTCCGCCCCATCGGCGCCACGGTTGCGCGGTCCACCGAACCGATGGGCAGTGTGACGACCGCGGTTGCGCTGCCGGGCGGCAAGGTGCTCGTCAACGACGCCATCAAGCGTCGCGTGCTCTTGCTCGACTCGACATTCACCGAAGTCACCGTCGTGGCCGACTCGACCAGCAGCACGGCCAACGCCTACGGGAATCGCGCGGGTGGGCTCCTGGCCTATCGCGGCGACTCGGCACTGTTCGTTGACCCGGCGTCGATGTCGATGCTGCTGATCAACAACGCGGGCAAGATCACGCGCGTGATGTCCGCGCCGCGGCCGCAGGACGTGGGCTTCCTCATCGGCGGGCCTAACGGGAGCCCTGGTTTCGACGCCAAGGGACGGTTGGTCTATCGCGCCAACATCCCGCCGACGCGCATGGCAACTCCGCGTGGTGGAAGCGCCGGCGGTCCCATGATGCCTGAGTTCCCCGACTCGTCGCTGGTCGTCCGTTTCGACCTGGGCTCGCGAACGCTGGACACCGCCGGCTTCATCAAGATTAACCGACCCAACATGGTCGTGACGCAGTTGCCCAACGGCGGCATGTCAATGACGTCGACTATCAACCCGATCCCAACGGTCGACGACTGGGCGTTGTTGTCGGACGGCACGATCGCCTTCATCCGCGGCAAGGATTATTCGATCGACTGGCTCGCGGCGGATGGCGCGAAATCCTCGTCGGGCAAGGTGCCCTACGAGTGGCAGCGGCTCGACGACGATGGCAAGGCCGCGCTGCTCGACTCGGCACGGAAGGCCATGGAAGAAGCGCGTGAGAGAGCCATGGCGTCGGGGCCCGGTCAGATGATATTGGGACCGGGCGGTGGCGTGGAAATCCGGATGGCTGCGGGCGCCGCGCCGCCAACCCGAGGTGGTGGTGACGGGCGTGGTGGAGACGGGCGTGGTGGTGCGCCTGGCGCGCCGGGCGCCAGGATGGAAATGCCGCCAATCAACATGGTCAACGCGGATTCGCTCCCTGACTACCGGCCCGCGTTTACCGCTGGCTCGGCGCGCGGCGACCTCGATGGCAACCTCTGGGTGCGCACGACAAGCCCCGTCGGCAACGACGGTCCGATCTACTTCATCATCAACACAAAGGGTGAAGTCATCGATCGCGTTCAGCTGCCCGCCGGGAGATTGATCGCCGGGTTCGGTAAAAACGGCGACATCTACATGGCAATCCGCGACGCCGAAGGAAACGCCAGAGTCGAGCGGGCGAAGATCAAGTAGGAGGTCCGAAGCCGGAGAACAAAGGGGTGGCGTTGCCACCCCTTTGCCGTTCATACTCTGAACTTCTGACTTCGGAGGCAACATGGCGATGAGCAGTCAGATGCAACGGATGATCTTCGCCGCTATTGGTGTCGGGATCGTCATCGGTCTTGTCGTCGGCGGACTGGGAAGCTACCTCGGCCTCTCAGCCGGAGTGCGTGGTGGAATTACGGGCGCCCTGATCGTTGTCGCGTTGCGGTACCTACGGAAGAAGATGCTGGTACCTGGAAGCGAGACGTGAGATGGCATCGCCACTCCCTCGTCTCCGCAAACTCAGTCTCGCCCTGCCCTCGACGCACGAAGTAGAGGCCTGGGGCGCACCAACGTTCCGCATCAAGGGCGGAAAGATCTTCGCCATGTACGCGAGCGCGAAGGACCACCATGGCAAGGGACGGAACTCGGTCTGGATCAAGGCGACCAAGGAGAACCAGGTGCTGATGATCCGCGCCCACCCGCATCGTTTTTTCAGTCCGCCGTACACTGGACCGTCAGGCTGGGTCGGCGTGTACCTCGACGACTCTCCGGACTGGGACGAGGTCCGCGAGTTGCTGCACGATGGTTGGCGCCAGATCGCGCCAAAGAAACTCCTGAACGAAACGTCGAAGGCCAAAGCACCGAGTCCAAAGACCAAAGACCAAAGGCCAAAGACCAAAGCTCAAGCGTCACCGCGCAGGTCGACGGCACGGCGGATGACTGGCTGATCAAGCGCCGGATGGTGAGCAGGACCTGGTGAGAGACAGCTTCGCGTCGCGCGTCGTTGATTTCTATCAGCGTCTCCGGCCGCCAAACCTGAAGGGCCTCGACGTCGACGCGCTCTTTCCGTATCGCGATGCACCGGTACGAGAAGCGATGAACGCTTTCTACGGAAGGTTCTTCGGCGACAGCGCTCCACGGGTGTTCCTCATCGGGATCAATCCGGGACGATTCGGCGGCGGCACCACCGGGATTCCGTTCACCGATCCCGTTTCCCTCGAGACGCAGTGCGGGATCCCGAATCCCTTTCCCAGGCGGCGTGAGCTCTCGGCCGAGTTCTTCGAGGCGCTGATAACGCGCTGGGGCGGAGCGGAACGGTTCTACAAACGGTATTTCATTGCCGCGACGTCGCCGGTCGGATTCACGAGGAAGGGGAAGAACTACAATTACTACGACGATCCGGCGTTAATGGCCGCGGTCAGGCCATTCATCGTGAAGAACATGCGAGCGCAGCTGGCCTTCGGCGCGCGACGGGACGTTGCGGTGGTCCTGGGCACTGGCAAGAACTTCGACTTCCTGCGCCGACTGAATGACGAGCAACACTTCTTCGACAGGCTCCTCGTGGTCGAGCATCCACGGTTCATCATGCAATACCGGCGGCGGCGTGTGGATGCGTACCTCGACAAATACGAGAGTCTGCTTCAGGGTACGGTGTGAGTGGATGGCCTCGGGCAGCGACTGTTTTTCGAAACAGCTTGAACCACAGGGAACACAGGGATCACAGAGAAACCCCCGGTCGATTGGAGTATCGTTAGGCTCTGGTATGCGTGCCTTGTGTTTTCTGTGTTCCCTGTGTTCCCTGTGGTTCAAGCTCTTCACGAACTCTGAATTCCTCACGGAACCAACGGCGATCGCAGGTAAATCCCGAGTCACCCAGGGGGCGGGCACGCTCCAGCTTCCCGAGTTTCGTTCGAGACCGGAACGCCAAGTGATGACAGCAGCTGCGACGCATAGGCGCTCACGCGAATCGCGAGGTTTCCGCTCGTGACCACCGGCAGCACTCCTGGCTCGAAGAGCACCAACTTCACGTTGAAGTCGCCCGCTTCGGGCGGTAGCTGATCCACCGGGATGTTCACGGTCCGTGGCCCGTACGTGAATGCCGCGACATGCATGCACGCGCGCCCCTTCAGGACCACGAGTGACTCGGGCGCCATTCGAGCGCCGCGCAGGAGGGCGATGTACAACTCGGTCGCCTGCTCGCTGTCGGCGACCAGCACTGGCTCCTTCAGCTGAGCGCCTGAGAAGATGACGGCGCGATACCCCTTGAGGCCCGATGGCGGCGAACCTGTCGATGAGGCCGGCGCGACCGACACGAACGCCACTGCGAGGACAAGGCCAGCTGCGCTGAGAGCACGCATAGAGACCTCCGTTTGATCCACCCGATGCCGGAAGCTACGCGAAACGGGGGAGACCCACAATCTCAAAGCCGCCCTCGACTACATCAGTCGGCAGCAGGTGCCCAGAGGACACTCATTTCTTTATAGTGAACCTTGCACCGTTAGGCAATGTGACGATTTGTTCGACTCCGTGACCACTGTGTCCTCTGTGGTTCATGTTTTTTACGAATCCTGCAACTCCCCGAAGCCAACCGACGACGAAGTGGGTCAGTCCCGAATTACGGCCGTGTAGATCTCCCGGGCCATGAAGTCCGGGACTGATGCCTGGTTCGCCCCACCAGTGACCACAACCACGAGATCGAGTCGGGGCACGACAAACAGCCACTGATTGAGGTTCCCTGATCCCGTGATCATCACGTCAGTCGCGGCACCGGCGCCGACCGGCATGAGCCACCACAGGTATCCATAATCGGTCGGGTATCCACCAAGCGAACGCGGACGCTGCGCGTGAATTTGCGTCGATTCGTCGAGCCAGGCCGCCGGTACAACCTGCGTTCCGTTCCAGTTCCCGCGGCGCAAGACGAGATAGCCGATCCGGGCCAGGTCCAGCGCGCGCAGATTGAGCCCACCGCCGGTGTGAGGCAATCCATCGTACGGCGACCGGAACCAGGACTCGGTGAAAATGCCGAGTGGCTGGAAGAGCTTCTGCTGGGCGTAGGTCGCAAACGGGACGTTGGTGGCAGCCTGCACCGCCGCCGCCAGCGCAATCACGCCCCCGCTGTTGTATTGCCACAGGTCTCCCGGCGCCGCGTTCATCGGTTCGCCTAACGCAATCGCCACCCAATCCCCACTGGACGTGTTGAGCCGCTGAAGTGGTGAGCCCTCATACGGCGACTCGTGAAAGTTGATCCCCGACTTCATCTGCAGGAGGTGCCCGACCGTCACGGCACGCTTCCGCTCGTCACCGCGGATCAAGCTGTCGTATCTCGGCATCAGATCGAACACGCGGCTGGCCGTCGACAGTTTTGCTTCGCCGATGGCAATCCCGGTCACGAGTGAGGTGACACTCTTGCTGACGGACTGCATGGTGTGCACGTCAGACGCGCTCGACCCGTTGAAGTACTCCTCGACAGCGACATACCCGTGCCTGACGACGATCAGCGAATGGAGGCCGGGAATGGCGTTCGACCGTAGACGGTCGACGAGTGCACTGAGCTTTGCGCCGTCGAGGCCAACCTGTGCCGGATCTGCGCGCCGCCACGAGGCGCTGGGCCAGTAGCTCGCACCGTCGCGCGGGAGTTGAGTGACCGAATTCTGCGCTTCGGTTGCCGGCTGGCACGCCAACGCGACCGCTAACCAAGCCGCTCGTCGACCGGATGCCGAGCGGAGACCAAATCCCGCAAAAGACTTTACCACAGGGAACACAGGGGTCACAGAGAAACCATCGTTGCTTGATGCAGTCGTTAGGCTACGCTACACAGCGTTTGTTTTCTGTGATCCCTGTGCTCCCTGTGGTTCAATGTCCTTCTGACCTGGTCGAAGACTCTCTATCCTGCGGATCAGGGACGAATGATCTTGACCTCGCCCAGCTGCTTGTCGATGTCCTTCTTCGTTCCCACGATCGCGATCGAGAACTTCTGCGGATCAAGATGGCGCTCGGCGGTCGCCCGAACATCTTCCGGCGTGACCGCGAGGATGTTCTTCACGTAGTTGGTCACGTATTCGTCGCCAAGGCCGTGCAGGTCGACGAACTCCAGCTGGTTGATCAGGCCGGACCGGGAGCTGTTCTGCACGGTGAACACGCCGGCCAGGTTGTTCTTGATTCCGTCGAGCTCTCCCTGCGGCGGTGCTTCGGTGCGCAGGCGATCGATTTCCTTGAAGATTTCCGTGAGAGAGGCTCCGGTGACGTTGGACGTCACGTCCGCGGTCTCGACCCACATCGATGCCTTCTTGCGCGTCCAGATGAACGACCCCGGCGAATACGTGTAGCCCTTGTCCTCGCGGATGTTCGCCGTAATCCGTGAGCCGAACGCGCCGCCTAACAATGCGTCGGTCACGTTCATCTTCACCCAGTCGGCATTGGCCGGATCCGCGACGGGCGTTCCCATCCAGATGCTGCTCTGCACGGAATTGGCGCGATCGATGACGTCGACCTGCCGCTTGGCCGTGATCACGGGCGGGTTTTCGGTCGCGGCGGGGCCTTCGGCCCACCCACCAAACGCGTCACGGATCGCCTGCTCCACTTCGCGAGCGTTGAACACACCGCTCACGTACAAGCGCGACCGCTTGGCGCCAAAGTTCTTCGTGTGGAACTCCTTCACCCGCGCGACGGTGAACCCTCGCAACATCTCCTCCGGCGGGAAGACGTTCGCAAACGGATGGCTGGCGTACATGATCTCGCGGAACCGCTTCTGCGCCAGCGTGCCCGGCGACGACAACGCGATGGCATTGTCGCGGGCGTGTTTGTCGATCGTCCGCTTGAGATCGGCCTCGTCGAACTTCGGGTTGAGGAGCACGTCGGCCAGGAGCGGAATGAACGCCGTCGCGCGATCGCTCAGCACTTCGCCGGAGACCGCGATGACCTCCGAGCCGGGCGTCACGTTGACCGATCCGCCCATCTCCGCTGCCTGACGAGAGATGTCCTGCGCCGAGCGGGTCGTGGTACCCTCGAGGAGCATGTCGCTCGTCACGGACGCCAGCGAAATGTCGTTCGGGCCCTGGTCGATGATCCCGGTGCGCACCTCCAGCTCCACCGCGATCTTCGGCACGCGGCCGAAGGGGACGAGCGTGACCTGCAGCCCGTTAGGCAGGGTGAAGTTGCGGCGTGGCGGGACCCGGAAGTTCTTCGGAGTCCCGGGAGCAGGTGGGGTTTCTTTCCCTGCTGTAGAATCCTGGGCGCCGAGCGCTGTTGCTGCCAGCGCGACGAGTGCGAATGCCTTTATTGTATTCGTCATGTTCTGACTCGAGAGCTGGGTAAATGTCTCACGCGGAGGCGCGGAGGCAGCGGAGGCGCGGAGAAGACGACGGTTGTTCATGATCATCTCTGCGAACTCCGCGTGTCCGCGTGCGAAGCTACTGGGTTTCATGGGGTGCCACTCGCCGGGCGATCACTCGCTCCTGGAACAACCGTGTAGACGGTCCGATTGGTCGACCTCAGGTACTCGGCCGCTGTTTTCATGATCTGGTCGGGCGTGACCGCGGCAAATCCATCTTCGAGGGCGTTGATCTTCGACGGGTCGTTGTCGAACAGCGCGAAGGAGGCCAGCAGATCGAGCTTGCCGAGTCCCGAGAACTCCTCGACGATCGAATAGAGGGAAGAGCGCATCTTGGTGCGCGCCCTTTCTATGGTTGCGGAATCCACCGGTGTCGTGCGCAGGGACTCGATCTCGACGTCGAGCACCTTGAGCAACGAATCCGCCGTCTTATCCCGGTCGTGAAACACGGTCACCATCCACAACATCGGCCCCTCGTAGTTGAACATGTTGCCCAGTCCCCAGTTGATGCCGGCGGAGACATCGCTGCTGAGTCCCGTGCGCTGCACGAGCGCATCGTAGAGTCGCGAGTCGCGGCCCTGGCCGAGGATCTGGTCGATCAATCCCATCGCATACCAGTCCGGCGTCCATCTCGGCGGGACGTGGTAGGCGATGCCAAGGGCCGGACGCGTGGCGAGCTTGTCGACCCGGCTGGCGCGCTTTTCCTTCTCTTGACGCGGTTCGGAAAGATCGGGCGGCGCCGGCTGGTCCACCTTGGGGATCGAACCGAAGTACTTCTCGGCCCACGCCCGGGCCTGCGTCGCGTCGAAATCGCCGACGATGGCGAGGACGGCGTTGTTAGGCGCGTAAAAGGTCTTGAAGAACGCCGACGCGTCTTCGAGCGTGGCGGCCTCGAGCTCCTTCAGTTCGCCGTAGAAATTGTGCGCGTTGTACCAGTTCTCGTTGGCGGTCATCGGCAGGTCGATCCAGGGGAACGACCCGTACGGCTGGTTCAGCACATTCACGCGCACTTCGTTCTTCACGACGTCCTGCTGGTTCTTCAGGTTCGCCGTATCGATCGCCAGTCCCTTCATCCGATCGGCCTCCGCCCACATCACCGTTTCGAGGGTGTGCGACGGAACGACCTGGTAGTAGTTCGTGAAGTCGAAACGCGTGGAGCCATTCAGCAAGCCGCCGTTGTTCTCGATCAGCTTGATGAATTCCATCTTGCCCAGGTTTCCAGAGCCCTGGAACATCAGGTGCTCGAAGAGGTGGGCGAAGCCGGTTCGGTTGCGCGGCTCGTTACGGAATCCGACGTGGTAGTAGACGCCGACGCCGACGGTCGGGACAGTGGTGTCGCGCGACAGCACGACCTTGAGACCGTTCGCGAGCGTGTAGTAATCGGCATCGACGGTCAGCTTGCTTGGCATCGCGGTGTCGGCGTCGCCGCCGGCACATGCACCAGCGATGACAGCGAGGCCGAGCAGCGACAGAACCTGGGGACGGGAGAAGCGCATTAGGCGGAGACGTTAAGTGGACCTTGATGCTCTTCCCTGAGCTTTGCCTCGTCAACGGTCGTGGGATGGGACGTCTACCCCGAGGCCAAAGGCCACAGGCCGGAGGCCAAAGTCCGGGCTGGCTGGCCTCCGGTGTGCCAACGGCGGATATTCGCCGGGATCAAACGACTAGAGCTCTCACCCGTCTCCCGTCACCCGTCCCTTATGCGGCGAATCATCGGATCGGTCCTGTTGGTAGCGTGCGCGCAAAGCGCCGAGAACGCAGCCGATACCACGTCTGCCCCTGCTGTCGTCCAGGCCGTCTCGTTTCTGGGCGACTCGCTCCGCGAGTTTTCGATGCCGGCAGCCGCTCGTGCCACGGCGGATTCCAACCTAGTCGTAGCCAAGGCAGCCTTCGAGCGGGCTCCGGCGGATGCCGACTCCATCATCTGGTATGCGCGGCGACTGGGGTACCTCGGCCGCTTCCGTGAGTCGATCGCCGTCTACACCGATGGCATCGCAAAATATCCCGACAACCCCTGGATGTACCGGCACCGCGGGCATCGCTACATCTCGGTTCGCGAGCTGGACAACGCCATCGCCGACCTGGAGAAAGCAACCCAGCTGACCGCCGGCAAGCCTGACGAGGTCGAACCCGATGGACAGCCTAACGCGCAGAACGTTCCCATCGGCACCCTGCAATCGAACATCGCCTACCACCTGGCGCTCGCCTACTACTTGAAGGGTGATTTTGCGAAGTCGCTTCCGGTGTGGGAGAAGGAGATGACGGCGGCGAAAAACGACGACCGGAAGGTGTCGACCGGGCACTGGCTCTATATGAGCCTTCGACGCCTCGGCAGGGATGCGGAAGCCAAGGCTATGCTGGGGCAATTCCGGAAGGACATGAACGTCATCGAGAACCAGTCCTACCACTCTCTGCTGATGCTCTACAAGGGCGAATTGCCGGCCGACTCGGTGCTCGCTCCGTCAGCACAGATCACGAGTTCCGGCACGTCGGCCGTCGCCTATGGCGTCGGCAACTGGCACCTCTACAACCATCGTCAGGCAGAGGCCGAAGCGGTGTTCCGCCGCATCATGGCCGGGGGGCAGTGGGCGGCGTTCGGGTATATCGCGGCGGAAGCTGAATTAGCGAGGACGAAATGAGGGTGACGACCCTCATTCAGCGACGAACTTCCAAACCCCGCCGACTTTCTTCCAGACCGTAAAGAACGGAAAGCGCCGCGCCGGCTGTCCGCCCTGGGCGGGAGCGTTGATGTGGCCGATTGTGACACCGAGGTCGCCGCTCGACGCGACGAGAACCGTGTCGGGTCCCCACGTCAACGTTGACGGACCACTCTCGCCGGCGCCAACACCGGCGCCAATCGCTTCCGGCCCGAAGAGAAAGTCGGCCGACTGTCCGCCGCCCATGTTCATCGCGTCAGGCGCTGCGTTCTGTGTGAAAGCGGGACCGAGCCCGATCTGGCCGGCCAGTGTCGAGAAGTTGCGTTCGGCATCTCCAACTTCTTTCGCATGCTTCGCCACGACCGACGCATCCTTCATGACGCCGACCATCTTCGCCGGCAGCGAGGGCTCGCGCATCGCGGTTGAGACCTGGCCTTCCGCTCGTGCCCCGCGACGATAGGCCACGACTTTCCATCCGTCGGGCTTCTTCACCCAGTATGCGAGATACTTGAGCGGCAATTTGGTCGAGTCGGCGCGTACGAGCGTCATGAACCCGTACGTGAAGCCGTGCTGGCCGTCGCCGGAAATGCCACCGCGAATTGGCGCCCATTCCATTCGTCCGGTCATGTTCTCCGGAACGGTGCGCAGGCGGGTCAACGCGGCCTCGCGCCCGAAGTGAAATGCCCCCATCGCGTTCAACGCCACCTCGTCGGCGAACATGCCGCCGAGTGCGTCCACGACATTGAGCTGTGCCGCGCGCTGGGCGTGCGCGCGGTCGACAGCCAGCAACTCGTCGACGGCGCGCCGGCTGTCCGTTTGAGCCTCGACCGATCCGGCACACGCGTACAGGAGGATCGAGGCCGTCAGGCCGACCCGGAAAACTGAGTTCGTCATGACTCACGAACGCGTGGAACGGGCGTGGGCGCTACCCAGGTGCCGCGAGGCGCGTTGGGTCCCTGACGAGACGAGCAGTTGCGACCTGGGCGGTCGCAATTCACGTCAACTGGCGCGCTTCTCCTGGCGGGCTACGGGGCGCACCTTCTCGAGCAATTCATCCATCAACTGGAGCACAGCCGCTCGGCCGGCAGGGTTCTTCAGGGCGCCGAAACCGATGTGCATCCGCTCAGCAGGATTCTCTTCGCGCGTGAAGGAATTCAGTCGCGTAACCGCCGCGGACCGCTCTTCGTCGGTCAGGAGCCTGGACGAACCCGGGAGCAGCTGGAGCAAGGGCGAATTCGACCGCCTCGGCGTCGCCGTCCAGAATACGGTGTTCGTGGCGACCTCCTCGAATCGGATCACGCCCTTGGTGTTTTCATCAGGACGGAACCGCACGAGCTCCGAGTGGGTGGCGCTCCAGGCAATCACGGCATCCAGCACGGCCAGAAGTCGGGGGCGTTCCGCCAGTACGTTGTCGCGGTACATGTGGCGAATGAAATCTTCGCGCGCGGTGGAAAGCGTTGGGGGCATAGGGCTCTTGGGAGTGATCGTGGGAAGAGCTCGACTCCGCTGCGGCAGAGCTGGTGTTGAAAGGTAGCCTAAAAGCGGGTGGGATGTCTGACATTTCTGTGCTTCCTACCGCTTGTGAAAAGGGCCTGAACCTGCTTGATTGTCCCAGCGAACCAAGGCGCTCTATGGCGCCAATTCGACCGCAGTGCTTTCGGGGCTCGCGTTCTCGCGGGTCCCCTTTTTCTTTTCCCCGCCATCCTGGCGGCCCAGCGTGAGGGCTATCACGCAATCAGTTGACACCGTTGTTGTCGCTAGCACGCCCGTACGGAGCTCCGACACAGCAGGACAGCAATCCGGAGGAGTTTCGTATGCGAATGAAAGGCACCGTGAAGTGGTTCAATCCCGACAAGGGCTTTGGGTTCATCACGCCCGCTGGCGGTGAGAAGGACTGCTTCGTTCACCACTCGGCCATTCAGGGAAGCGGCTTCAAGAGCCTGAATGAAGGCGAGGCGGTTGAATTCGACATGGTGCAGGGCCAGAAGGGCCCAGCGGCAGAAAACGTGCAGCGCTCGTCAAACTAATTCGAGCATCTATTGAGGCGGCCGGTCCGACACAAGTCGGGCCGGCCGTTTGCTTTTTGTGGCGCCGGCTTAGGCGCGAACCGAGTCCCTTAGCGCGGTCAATTGACTCGCAATACCAGGACGCGGATCACGCAAATTGGAGCTGATGACTCCGAAGTGATTCCGAGTTATGGCCGACAGAAGAAGTGGCGATGCCGTGCAGCAAACCCATCTTTTTTTTGCGCCACCGCCACGAAACCTTGATTGAACCGCTGGGATCATCCGCCTTTTTTCGCTAAATCCGCGTCCCAGGTTTTGCGGGACCTGGCGGCGAGTCGAGATGTGAGCGGATCAGATCGGCGGCGAGACCGCGCCGCACCTTGCCGATAACGCCTGACTGCGTAACCTCCGGCAGGTGACGGCCGGGCGGCGGGTTTTGCGCATTGCTGGCATGGGCGCAGTGCCCGAAAATGACGCAATCCTGACAGGGAGCGGTGGAATGACGGCGAACCTGTTGAACCTCCAGAGCCTGACAACGCGTCATCACTGCCTCTATTCGGGCGCCTTGTGCGCGCTTCTGTTCGCGACCGGGTGTGGAGGCGGCGGAGACGACGGCACCACGAATCCCCCTCCCGGCTCTGGCTCCTTCGGCTCCTTCACCATGTCGGCGTCAGTGTCGTCGATGACAATCGGGCGCAATGGCAATGCCTCAGGGGCAATTACTATCGGCCGCAACGGAGGATTCACAGGATCGGTGTCCCTGTTGGCAACAACGGCGCCGACCGGCGTGACCGTTGCGTTCACCCCGCCTCAGGTCTCGGCAAACGAAACGCAAAGCACCTTCACGGTCAGTGTGGGAGGTGCCACGGCACTTGGTACGACAACGCTCAGAATCCAGGGAACCTCGGTTGGCCAGAACATGCAGACGGTGGAAATCCAACTCACCGTTACCACACCGGTGCTGACCGGACCGTTCACGTTGTCCATGAGCGCATCCTCTCACCTGGTGCACCCGACGAACATCCAGTCGACGCAACCGATCGTGACCATCACGCGCAACACCGGGTTCACCGGCGCGGTCGCGTTTACGAGCAGCGGGCTTCCCCCAACGCTGGCAATCGCCTTCACTCCGAGTTCGACGACCGGCAACACCACCGGCGCGTTTGTCATCCCTGCTGGCGTTACGCCTAACGGGACTTACACCGCGACGATTCGTGGCTCGTCAGCGCAGGGCGACCAGACGATCACGTTCCAGGTCGTCGTGCAATCGGTATCGACCGGGGCCATCAAGTGGAGGTTCTGCTCCGGATCGCTGCCGCGTTACTTCTTCGCGGTGAAGGACGGCAACGGACCGTGGACACGAATCATGCCGTCTGGAGTCGACACGTCGTACTCTTTCAGCCTCACGTCGGGGGCCGGCCAGGTCGCGGAGGTCAACCTGGAAGCCGGCGGGTTCCGGACGACGATTCACTCGTTCACCGCGCAGGAGATGGCGGCGCGCGCCGCGTCACAATGCGCGTTGTACCAGCACCTGACGACGCGGACCGCCAACGGATCGTTTGGTGGCGTGACCGGGTTCCGACAGTCGTTTGCCGCTCTGGGATGGTGGTTCGGTTCAGCGAACGGCAACGGCTCGTTCACCCTGCTGAACCTGCCTCCCGGTGCTCTCGACCTGGTGGCGGTGCGGACTGCCGAGTCCCTGGTTCATCCGTCTCTGGTTCCGGCTGACCGCATGATCATCCGCCGAGGGATAAACCCGGCGTCAGGGTCAACCATTCCGGTAGTCGACTTCGGCGCCGCCGAATCGTTCGCGCCGACGACCGCGACCTGGACCTTCGCGCAGACCATCGGGGCCCGGTTCGCCATCAGCCAGACGTTCTTCACCGCTGGAGGCACAACCGGGCTCTTCGCGCCGATCCCCGGAGTCGACAGCGCCGGCATCCAGCGATCGGTGTTCGGCGTGCCCCTGGCTCAAACTGTCGCCGGCGACCTGCACCAGGTCGTCGCCACCGTGGAAGTCACGGGACCGGTACCGAGCAGTCCGCTTCGAGCCACGAGACAGATCGTCGCGTACGCCAGGACTCTCTCCAACCGCACGCTCAACTTCGGATCGGAGATGCCCTCGCCAACTGTGCTCCCGGTTCAGGGCACTCCGGCAGGACGACTGCGTGCGCAAGGCACGATACCGCAGGAGTACAACACCGGGATCACGTTCGACGTTTCGCAGGCCGCGTCTTCTAACCACATCACCATTCACGCGTCGCGCGCGTTCCTTGGCGCCGGCACTGGCTACGACCTCACACTGCCCGATCTCTCGGGGGCGATCGGTTGGGACACACAGTTCGCGATCCGTGCCGGAAGCCCGGTGCAGTGGTGGGCAAGTGGCGGCGGACCCACGCTCGATTTCTTCGACGGCCGTTACCAATTCAACACCGTTCGGTCCCGTTGGACCGGCATCATGACGGGGATCACGCTGCCAGCTGATGGTGCGACGTACCTCTTTGCACGAGCGACGGGGACGGTGACTCCGTGAGGGTGCCAAAGTGCGCAGGTGCCAAGGGGCGCAGGTGCCAAAGAGCGCAGTAGCCTGACAGCGCAGCGGCCGAAGAGCGCAGAAGCGCGGAAGCCTAACGGCGCAAACGCACTTCGCGCTCTTAGGCAGCTGCGCTCGTTGCGCCCCTCGGCACCTGCGCCCTTTGGCACCTGCGCTCGTCGGCACCTGCGCTCGTCGGCACCTGCGCCCTTTGGCACCTGCGCTCGTTGGCACCTGCGCCCTTTGGCACCTGCGCTCTTAGTCACTCCCCCCCCTACCCTCCCCCCCCCCCCCCCCCCCCCCCCCCCCCCCCCCCCCCCCCCCCCCCC
>Ga0070698_100000525_pt1 | contig 40883 bp, 43 predicted proteins | sample KBSK1502metaG_FD_65477 | JGI IMG/M metagenome (GOLD analysis project Ga0070698, IMG submission 65477) | Corn, switchgrass and miscanthus rhizosphere microbial communities from Kellogg Biological Station, Michigan, USA - KBS K1-50-2 metaG | ecosystem: Host-associated > Plants > Roots >...
GCGCCGATCGTGATCGGGCGCGATCACCTCGACGCGGGCTCCGTCGCGTCGCCCTACCGCGAGACCGAGGCCATGCGCGACGGCAGCGATGCGATCGCGGACTGGCCGATCCTCAACGCGCTCGTGAACACGGCGGCGGGCGCGAGCTGGGTCTCGGTGCATCATGGCGGCGGCGTGGGCATGGGCAACTCTATCCACGCGGGTATGGTGGTCGTCGCCGACGGGACGCCGGCGATGGCCGACCGGCTGGAACGCGTGTTGACGACGGACCCGGGGATGGGGGTCATCCGCCACGCCGACGCCGGCTACGAGACGGCGGTCGACTTCGCCGCCGCACACGGGATCGACCGGGCGACGTGATCGGCGCGACTCCCAACCAGCGCCGTTGATCAGCGCCGACTTCGCCGTGCGGCACGCCGGTCAGCTGGCCACGATGGTGCCGCTGAAGGACGATCCGCTCGGCCGGATCAGGGACGGTGCCCTGGCCGCGCGGGAGGGGCGCGTGGTCTGGATCGGCGATGACCGTGACCTCGAGTCACAGGTTGTGCTCGATGGTGACCTGCTCGACGCGGCGGGCGCCTGCGTCATCCCGGGGTTGGTCGACGCCCACACCCATCCGGTCTTCGCGGGGTCGCGCGCTGATGAGTTCGCGGAGCGAGTGAGTGGCGTCGCCTATCAGGCGCAGCAGTCGGGCGAGCGCGGCATCGCGCGAACCGTGCGGGCGACGCGTGAGGCTGATATCTCGACGCTGATCGAGCTGGCCGCAGCCCGGGCCAACCGCTTTCTCGCCAATGGCACCACCACGATCGAGGCCAAGACCGGCTACGGGCTCGACCTCGACAACGAAGCCAGGTCCCTCGAGGTCCTGCGGCAGGTCGGCGAGCACACGCGTTTGCGGGTGGTCCCCACTTTTCTCGGCGCCCATGCCGTGCCGCCCGGCGTCGACCGCCGTGCCTACCTGCGCTCGGTGATCGACGAAATGCTTCCCGCGTTCAAGCCGTGGGCGGTCTTCTGCGACGCGTGGTGCGAGGCGCCCGCGTTCACGCCGGCGGAAACCCGCGCCGTGCTCGCGCGCGCCAAGGCGCTTGGCTATCAGATTCGCATCCACGCGGCGCAGCTGGCGCCGGGCGAAGGACCGGACATCGCCGCCGAGCTGGGGGCAAGCAGCGCCGACCATCTCGAGTTCGCCACACCGTCGCAGATCCGAGCGCTGGCGAAGTCGGGCACCGTCGCCGTGCTCTGCCCGGCGGCCAACTTCACGACCCACGGACCTCGCCCGCCGATCGAGGCCATGCGCGGGGCGAAGTTGCCCATCGCGATCGCGTCCGACCTCAATCCCGGCACCAGCAATTCGGAAAGCCTGCCGCTGGCGATGAGTCTCGCCTGCGTGCAGTGGGGGATGACCCCACTGGAGGTGCTGTCGGGCGCGACGGTACACGCCGCGCATTCGCTGAAGCTCGACGGGCTCGCCGGCTGCTTGCGGCCCGGAAGTTTTGCGGACTGCGTCGTCGTCGATGTCGAAGCCCCGGAAGCCATTCCCTACTATGTCGGCGTGAATCGCGTCATCCAGACGGTCGTGGGAGGTGCGGTCTGGGAGCCCTTGTAGAGTGCGTCCCGAATTTTTCGGAAGGCCGGCGGCTCGACGTCATCACGGCCATCGCCGATGCGATCCGCGAGGCGGGCGCTCGCGTGATCGACGTCCAGGCTGACGCCGCCCACAACCGGATGGTTGTCACTTTCGTGGCCGAGCCGGGGCTCGCCGTCGATGCGGCGATGGCCGGCGCCACCGTCGCGACGGAACGCATCGACCTGCGCCATCACCGCGGCGAGCACCCGCGAATGGGCGCGACCGACGTCGTTCCCTTCGTCCCGTTTGCCGACCTTCCGATGAGCCTCTGCGTCGACCTGGCGCACTCGTTTGGAGCCCGCCTCTGGAAGGAGCTCCACGTCCCGGTCTACTACTACGGCGAAGCCGCCCGTCGCGTCGAGCGCCGCGAGCTGGAGAAGGTTCGGCTCGGCGGCTTCGAGGACCTGGTCGGGCATATCCGGGACCCCGACCGCGCGCCGGACGAGGGCCCCCCGGAAGTCCACCCCAGCGCCGGCGCGACCGCGGTGGGCGCTCGGATTCCTCTGATCGCCTACAACGTCAATCTCAAGACCGCGGACCTGCAGGTCGCGAAGGACATCGCGAAGGCGATCCGCGCGTCGTCCGGCGGCCTGCCGAACGTCAAGGCGCTCGGCTTCGAGCTCGCCGACCGCGGCCTGGTCCAGGTGTCGATGAACCTGACCGATTACCGCGTCACGAACATCTGGAAAGTTTTCAGCGCGATCCGCGACGAGGCGACGCGCCGCGGGGTCGAGGTCGAAGCATCGGAGATCGTCGGCACCATCCCGCTGGACGCCGCCGTCGGCATCATCAAGGACGCGGTCGTCGATCCCGCGTTTCGCATGGACCAGATCCTCGAGAAGCGGGTGTGGGCCGCGGAATGACGACGGTCAGAGACCAGACGGTGGGCGACTACCTGCAGGCCCTGGCCTCGACGGCCGCGGTACCCGGCGGCGGAAGCGCGGCCGGGTTGGCGGCCGCCATGGGCGCGGCGCTGTTGAGCATGGTGGCGAAGCTCAGCGCCAAGAAGGCGAAGGCGGTCGAGGACCGCGACGCCCTCACCGACCTCGTGCCGCAATTCGATCAGCTCGCTGCGCGCTTACTGGATCTGAGCCAGGACGACATCGAGGCCTACCGCGCCGTGATCGACGCGCGCAAGTCGGGCGCACCGGGTGAGGCGTTGGGACGAGCCTACGAGCGGGCGGCCGAGGTGCCGCTTGACACCGCGACGGCGGCAGCGCGCGGCCTGGCACTGCTGCCCGAGATCAGCAAGCGAGCCTGGGAGATGACCGCCTCCGATCTGGCGGTCGGGAGCGAGCTGCTGGAGACCGGCCTTGCCGGCGCGCTCGGGAATGTCGCCATCAACCTCCCCGAGCTGCAGGGTGAGGCCGCCGCGCGCATCGAGCGCGCCTACCTGGAGCTACGGGCGCTGAAGGCGCAGTAAGCTGGCGCCAGCAACGTTTCGGGGGTGACGCAGATGGACAATCGATCGACGGTGCAGATCGTCGCGCTGCTCTTCGGCGCGATTTACCTGGCGGTCGGCATCCTTGGGTTTCTCCCGTTCCTGGGTGGCTCCTTCACGCTCACCAACCACGCGCTGCTGGGGCTCTTCCAGATCAATCTGCTGCACAACCTGGTCCATGTCGTGATCGGCATCGCCGGGCTCGCCGCGGTCACCAGTCTCCCGAACTCGAGGAGGTTCTGCCAGGTCGTAGGCGTGATTCTGCTGCTGCTCGGCGTGCTCGGTGTCTTTGTCGCCAATCCGCTCGGACTCCTGTATATCGGCCAGCTCGACATCCCGCTGCACCTGGTGAGCGGCGCGATCCTCGCCTATTTCGGTTTCGCGGCAACGGTCTCGACCCGGAGCGCGTAGCGCACGCGGCTGCCGGCTCGTTCGAAGCGGCCCGCCAGCCCGCATCGCCGATAAACTCACGTCATGGCGGCGCAGTTTCCCTCCTTCGAGAGCCGAACGGTGACGATCGACGGCGTCAACATCCACTATGTTTGCGGCGGTAGCGGACCCCCGCTGGTGCTCGTTCACGGCCTCGGCAGCTCGGCGGCGGTTGAGTTTTATTACAATCTCGAGCCGCTCGCCGCGCATCATCGTGTGCTCGCGATCGACCTGCCCGGCTTCGGCAAATCCGACAAGCCCATGCTCCAGTACACGATCGACCTCTTCGTCAAGGCGGTTCGGGATTTGATGACATCCGAAGGCCTCGAGCGAGCCGCGGTGATGGGCGTCTCGATGGGTGGTCGTGTGGCATTGGGACTCGCCCTCGAATCCCCGGAGCTGGTCGAGCGACTCGTGCTGGTCGATGCCCTCGGGGTCGGCCCGCCGCGGCGCGTGCTCGCCTATCGCATCCTGCTCACGAAGGGCCTCGGCGAGCTGACCCTCCGTGGGACGGCCCGGGCCTTGCGACAGATGAATCCGGCGACCATCCGCCGCTTCTGGGGATGGTATTTGCGGCGGCCCACCCGGGTGGAGACCACCTGGAGCGACGAACGCATCGCCAACCACGGCACGCTCCTGTCGACGCCGGAGTATCGCGCCGCCTACCTGTCGGCGCTTCGCTCCCTCGCCAGTAGGACGCAGCTTCGGGGCGGCGTCGGCGTCGAGGATCGGCTCTCGGAGCTGCGGATGCCGACGCTCCTCATCTGGGGCCGGCACGACCACATATTTCCCGCGCGCCACGCCGAGTCGGCCAAGGACAAGCTTCCTGGCGGAAAGGTCGTTATCTTCGAGGACAGTGGACACACACCACAGATGGAAGAGCCGCAGCGCTTCAACAGGCTGGTGCTCGACTTCCTTACCGAGCCTACGAGCCGCTCGGGCGAGGGCGTCGCTTAGGATAGTCGCTCCATGTCGATAACCGAGCTGAAGCCCAGGCGCCGCGCGGATCTGCGCAACGTGGCGATCATTGCCCACGTCGATCATGGCAAGACCACGCTCGTCGACGCCCTGCTGAAGCAGTCGCACGTCTTCGCCGCCCACGAGCAGGTGGGCGAGCTGATCATGGATTCCAACGTGCTGGAGCGCGAGAAGGGCATCACCATCCTCGCCAAGAACACGTCGATTCGCTACCACGGCGTCAAGATCAACATCATCGACACGCCCGGCCATGCCGACTTCGGTGGCGAGGTTGAGCGGGTGCTAGGCATGGCGGAGGGCTGCCTGTTGCTGGTCGACGCACTCGAAGGGCCCATGCCGCAGACCCGCGTCGTGCTCCGGCAGGCGCTCGAGCTCGGCCTGATGCCGATCATCGTCGTGAACAAGATCGACCGCATCAACGCGCGGCCCGCCGAGACCGTCGAGGCGACCCATGACCTGCTGCTCGAACTAGCCAAGAATTCCGATCAGCTCAGTGCCCCGGTCATCTATACGAACGCCCGCACGGGGACGGCGACGGTCGACCTGCGCCACCCGGGAACGACCCTCGAGCCGCTGCTCGATGCGTTGCTGACCTACATTCCGCCACCGTTGGGTGACTCCGATGGACCGCTGCAACTTCTCGTAAGCAACCTGGATCACGACAATCACATCGGCCGGCTTGCGATTGGGCGGATCACGCGCGGCACTCTTCGCCCGGGCCAGGACGTGGTCCGCATCAGCGAGGCAGGCATCGGCCCGCGCCAGCGGATCACCACGTTGCTGACCGTTGAGGCGTTGCAGCGGCGCCCTGCCGAATCCGCGTCGGCGGGCGAGATCGTGTACATCTCCGGACTTCCCGACATCGCGGTGGGCGACACGGTGGCGGATGCCGAGCATCCGGAACCCTTGCCCCGGCTCGAGGTCAGTGAGCCAACGCTGCGCATGCAATTCTCGGTCAACCAGTCGCCGTTCGCCGGCCGCGAGGCGACCACCAGCAGCACCTCGCGCCAGCTTCGAGCCCGCCTGGAGCGTGAACTGCAGACCAACGTGGCGCTCAAAGTCGCCGACGGGGCGACCGCCGACATCTTCGAGGTCAGCGGCCGCGGCGAGTTGCATCTCGCGATCCTGATCGAGACCATGCGGCGCGAGGGCTACGAGTTCGAGGTCTCGCGGCCGGCGGTCATCACGCGCGAGATCGACGGGGAGCGCCACGAACCGGTCGAGGAATGCGTCATCGACTGCAGCCTCGACGCCGTGGGCGCGATCACCGAGGCGCTGGGCTCGCGGGGCGCGCAGTTGCAGACGATGCGCACCGATGCCGGCAGCGGAGCCCGCCTCACCTATCTCGCGCCGACCCGCGCGCTGATCGGCTTGCGCAGCCTGATCCTGACCCTGACGCGAGGGACCGGGGTGATGTCGACCCGGCTGGTTCGATGGGAGCGCTGGCGGCAGCTACCGCCGCGTACTCGCAATGGCGTGCTGACAGCGAGCCAGACCGGCATGGCCGTCGCCTACGGGCTGCAGGGTGTCCAGGAACGGGGCCAGCCCTTTATTGGCCCGGGGACCAAGGTTTACGAGGGCATGATCATCGGGCTCAACCGTCGGGGCGGCGACATCGACGTCAACGCCACCAAGCAGAAGCAAAAGACGAACATGCGGGCCTCCACCGAGGACGCGACCGTGAAGCTCGTGCCGCCGCGCCAGATGTCACTCGAGGAGTGCCTGGACTTCATCGAGGACGACGAACTGGTCGAGGTGACGCCGAAGGGCATCCGCATGCGCAAACGCGTGCTGAGCGCGGGCGACCGCATCAAGCTGCGCAAGCGCGAAATGGCAAGCTAATTGGCGAGATGATTGCCATCGCGGCGATGGCCGCGTCGGCCGCAGTCGTCCTCGTCGCTGTCGCCGAGTTGCTGCACTGGCGTGCCTCGAAGTCTGGCCCGGCCAGCGGCGCTGCGCTGAGCGGCTCCTGTGGAATCGTCGTTCTCGGGTTTCCGTCGAGGCGGGACGGACGCCTGCACCCGATCCAGCGGTGGCGTACCAAGATTGGCGTGCGATCCCTCTCCTCGGCGAAGAGCGGAGTTCTGGTCTTCACCGGAGGTGCGTCACGCAGAGGGGCCTCGGAGGCCGAGACGATGGCGGCCTGCGCTGCCGGGCTGGGGGTACCAGCCGAGCGGATCGTTCTCGAGACGAGGTCGAGAAGCACCTGGGAAAATTTGAGGTTCGCGCTGCCCATGGTTGAGACATGCGACTCCATTGCGATCGCGTCCGATCCGATGCACGCGGCTCGTGCCCGTCGATACGCACTCCAGCAACGGCCAGACCTGAGCGGCCGCCTTGCGTTCGCGGAGAACTACCGTTTAATGGAACGGTGGTGGTTAAAGGTTCCCACCGCCGCGGTCGAACTACGGTTTTTGGTGAAGACTTACGTCAAGGGGTGGCCCAGGCGGGCGGCGTAGTAGGCGAGCACCCACTGGAAGAGCAAAACCAGCCCCCATATAAGTAGGATGGCGCCGGCCACTCCCATCGCCGCGGGCCAAAGGCGCTTGAGCCGGTAGCGCGCGAACTCGGGAAAGGTCGCCCAGAAGGTGGCGGAGAACAGGGCGTCGCGACGTCCCTGGCGAAGCGCAATTCGAAGCAGGACGAAGCCGGCGAGGGAGACCCCCAGAGCTACGATCAGCATCAGGCCGGTACGGGCATATGTTGTGGATAGCGCTGTGGGGAAACCCTACCGGCTGTGGTAAACTGCTTGACAGGCTTCATCCTACGGCATACGATGTGGGCCGCTCTCCACCCCATCTCATTCCCACCCCACGGAGGTTCATCGATGGCCCGATCCACCCAAAAGACGTCCACTGAGCGACCCAACTTGACCGCGGCGGCCCCCGCCAGCGCCCCGAAGCGCAACCGTAACGGCCTCCCCTGGAAGCGGTACTTTACCCGCCCCGGCGTGGCGCCGTTCGACGAGGTCCAGTGGGAAACGCGCGAGGCGTCCATCACCAACGAAAAGGGTGAGGTGGTCTTCGAGCAGCACGACGTGGAGATCCCGACCGGCTGGTCGCAGGTCGCCACCAACGTAGTCGTCTCGAAGTACTTCCGTGGGGTGCTCGGCACGCCCGAGCGTGAGCGCAGCGTCAAGCAGTTGATTGGCCGCGTGGTCCGCACCATTCATGGGTGGGCGAACAAGCAGGGATACTTCGCGACCCCGGAGGCCGCGGAAATCTTCCGCGATGAGCTGACGCATCTGTTGGTGCACCAGAAGGCCGCCTTCAACAGCCCCGTCTGGTTTAACGCCGGTATCGAGCAACGCCCTCAATTGTCGGCATGCCAGCCGTACGACGCACTTGTTTCCACGCCAGCCGGAATGATTCCGATCGGCGAACTTGTGGAGAGCGGTGCGGTTGGCCAGACGGTATACGACGCTGACGGGACGACCCGGATCCAGGCTGTCAAGGCCAATGGCCGGAAGCCGGTGCGACGGGTCGTGCTGCGGAATGGGAACTTCATTGAAGCTACCCCGGATCACGTCGTCCGAGCCGTGAGGGAGCGGCGGACCGAGCCCGAGTGGCTTGCTGTCCAGGATTTGCAGCCTGGTATGCGTTTGCATCTGCTTCCGCATCGGGCCCGAGTCACTCGCGAGGCCGGCGTCCTTCTTGCGGCTGGCTCGTACGCCACGAATGGCTCGGTCGTCTTTGCCGAAGACATGGCGCCAGCGAGCGAGAGCAGCGTGGCGGTTTCGGAAGCGGCCTTGGCCGGTTGGTTGCAAGCCGATGGCTTCGTTGGCGAATATCCCGGTTCGACCAATCGGTCATTGACGATCGAGTTTCAGGTCGCCAATGACGATGAACTCGATTGGGTGACTGGGCACCTCGACGTAGCACTGCCGAACGTTCACCGCCTTGTCGTCGACGTTGAATCCAAGGACCCTGACAAGCTTGGGACCGTAGCCTGCCGGCGAGTTCGCCTCTACGGGGAAGTGCTGCGTCCGTTCGTCGACCGCTGGAATCTGAAAGTCCGCGGAACCGAAATGAGGGTGCCGCGGCAGCTCTGGATGGCCTCCCACGAGGAAGTTGTTGCGTACCTTCGGAGCCTCTTCCAGGCCGATGGCTACGTGACTGCCCAAGTACGCCGCAGTGAGAGTGGATCGATCGGATTCGCTGTCATTAGCGAAAAGTGGGTTGAGGATGTCCAAATCCTGCTTGGCTCCCTGGGAGTCTATTCGCGACGTGGCAAAGCCAAGGAGAAGCGTCCGGACAGGTTTGACACCCATGTCTTGAAGATTGCCATCGGGTCAGAAAGGGCTCGGTTTGCCGAGCTGGTCGGGTTCGTCGGCAAGAGAAAGCAGCAGGTGCTCCTCGGGACCCTGGGCCTTCGCGGGCTGAAAATCTGCCCTAACCTGCGGGAAGAAGAGATTGTCCGGGTCGAGGACCTTGGCATCCAGCCTGTCTACGACATCCAGACAGAGTCAGGCAACTATCTGACGAACAACGTCGTGGTCCACAACTGCTTTATCAACAAAATCGAGGACCGGATGGAGTCGATTCTCACCCTGGCCAAGACCGAGGGCATGCTCTTCAAGTACGGCTCGGGCACGGGCACCAACCTCTCGCCACTTCGCTCCTCGCGCGAGCTGCTCGCGGGTGGTGGCACGGCATCCGGCCCTGTCTCCTTCATGAAGGGCTTTGACGCCTTCGCTGGCGTGATCAAGTCCGGCGGCAAGACCCGCCGGGCGGCCAAGATGGTCATCCTCAACGTCGACCATCCCGACATCGTCGAGTTCATCAACTGCAAGGTCGAGGAGGAGCGCAAGGCCTGGACCCTGATCGAAGGCGGATACGACCCCTCCTTCAACGGCCCTGCCTACAGCTCGATCTTCTTCCAGAACTCCAACAACAGTGTCCGAGTAAAGGACGACTTCATGAAGGCCGTGGAAGAGGACGCCGAGTGGCATACCTTCGCCATCACCACCGGCCAGATCATGGACACCTACAAGGCCCGTGACCTGATGCGGATGATGGCCGATGCGGCGTGGGCGTGCGGCGATCCCGGGTTGCAGTACGACACCACCGTGAACCACTGGCACACGAGCCCGAACACCGACCGGATCAACGCCTCCAACCCCTGCTCGGAGTACATGTTCCTCGACAACACCTCCTGCAACCTCGCCTCCATCAACCTGATGAAGTTCCTCGACGAGCGCGGCGAGTTCGACGTCGAGGCTTATCGCGAAGCCTGCCGGGTGCTGATCACCGCTCAGGAGATCCTGGTCGACAACGCCAGCTATCCGACCGAGGCGATCACCCAGAACAGCAAGGACTTCCGGCCGCTGGGCCTCGGCTACGCCAACCTCGGCGCCCTGCTGATGGCATCCGGCTTGCCCTACGACAGTGACGCCGGCCGCGACGTGGCGGCCGCCCTCACCGCGGTGATGACCGGCGAGGCCTATGCCCAGTCGGCCCGCATCGCCCAGAAGAAAGGCCCCTTCAACGGCTTCGCGGTCAACCGCGAGCCCATGCTGCGCGTCATGGACCAGCACCGGAGCTCGGTCGACCACATCAACCCGGCGCATGTCCCGCTCCCGCTGCTGAGCGCGGCTCGGGATGCGTGGGACAAGGCCTGCCAGCTGGGCGATCTCTATGGCTACCGCAACGCCCAGGCGACCGTGATCGCGCCCACCGGCACGATCGGGTTCATGATGGATTGCGACACCACCGGCATCGAGCCCGACATCGCCCTGGTCAAGTACAAGAAGCTGGTCGGGGGCGGCATGCTCAAGATCGTCAACCAGACGGTGCCGATCGCCCTGCGACGGATCGGCTATCCCGAGGCCCAGGTTTCCGAGATCCTCCAGTACATCGACGAAAACGACACCATCGAGGGCGCTGCGCACCTCCGGCCGGACGACCTGGCGGTCTTCGACTGCGCCTTCAAGCCGGCCAAGGGTTCCCGGACGATCCACTACATGGGACACGTCAAGATGATGGCGGCGGCACAGCCGTTCATCTCCGGCGCGATCTCCAAGACCGTCAACATGCCCGAGCAGGCGACGCCCGAAGACATCATGGAGGTCTACCTGGAGGGATGGCGGATGGGCCTCAAGGCGATCGCCATCTATCGCGACGGCTCCAAGCGCTCCCAGCCGCTGAACACGGCGCTGGACGACAAGAAGAAGGTCCGGTCGGTTGCAGTGGCCGCCGCTGAAGCTCCCGCCGAGCCGCGGCGGGCCGTGCGCCGCAAGCTGCTGGACGAACGCCGGGCGATCACCCACAAGTTCGACATCCAGGGCCACGAGGGCTACATCACGGTCGGGATCTACGAGGACGGCACGCCCGGCGAGATCTTCCTCGTGATGTCCAAGGAAGGCAGCACCATCTCCGGGCTGATGGACGCCTTCGCCACCAGCATCTCGCTGGCGCTCCAGTACGGTGTCCCGCTGGAAGTGCTGGTGAAGAAGTTCGCGCACACCCGGTTCGAGCCCTCGGGATTCACCAAGAACCCCGAAATCCCGATCGCGAAGTCGATCACCGATTACATCTTCCGCTGGCTCGCATCGAAGTTCCTGAGCGGAACCCAGCAGGACGCGATCGGCATCGTGCGCCGCGACCCGATCGTCGAGATCGAGGCGCCGGCAGCCCCTGCGGCCGCGCCGATCAAGCCGGCAACGATCGATTCGAGCCCGATCAAGATCAGTTTCGTCGGCCAGGAGGACGCGCCGGCGTGCTCGGATTGCGGCTCGATCATGATTCGCAACGGAACCTGCTACAAGTGCCTCAACTGCGGCGGCACGAGCGGTTGCTCCTAGCCAAAAAAGAGGAGGAGACCCGCGTGGTCTCTTCCTCTCGACCCTCCACCACGGTGCAAACGCATCCTCTGTGGTCGCATGAGGGTCCCGAATGTCCGTGCGGAGGCGCGACGGACTGGGATGGACGCAAATTTCGGTGTCGTGGATGCGGTCTCTATTACGAAACCTGCTGTGATGGCGGTCGCTGTCCATGATCGCGGAAAAATTCTGAAAAATTCTCTTCATTGACCTGCGTGCGGCCCGTCATTGCCGCCGCTCGCGAAAAAAATTGGGCCGAGAGTATGCAAAGCGGCTCAATTCATGCTATGGTCGCCTTACATGAGCGCTGAGCCGCGCTCTGATCATCGCGTTGATCAGGGCGAGGACCCGAAGAAGGGCAACAGTCAAAGAACTCCGCGATCCACATCGATGATCATCGGCGCGTGGCCTCGCGGATCCCGAGGGTCGATCGCGACACGCCGTCGCTCCCCTCATTTTTCTCTCTCCACTTTGCTTCCGGTACCCGGCCTCGCCGGCGCCCGCGCGTCCACGGTACCCGTGGCGCTCACGCGCGTTTGGCGGCGGCGTGCAAGCGGCCGACCGGGAGAATCTTGCTAAGAAGGAGGTGAGCCCCGGATGGCCGCAAAGAAGAAAGCAGGCGGAAAGAAGAAAGCCGCGAAGAAGTCGTCGAAGAAGAAGTAGGTTAGCCTTTTAAGCTGACTTCAATACAGCCGGTGCCTTCGGGTGCCGGCTGTAGCATTTGTGGGCAATGATCGATCTCGAGCGCGCGCGCCACTTCCTCAAGGTGCGTCACGACGGCATCTTGGCCACCATCAAGCGCGACGGCCGCCCCCAGCTCTCCAACATCCTCTATTTCCTGGATGACGATGGCCGCGTGAAGATCTCGGTCACCCAGACCCGCGCCAAGACCCACAACCTTCGTCGCGATCCACGGGCCAGCCTGCACGTCCAGGGCCGCGACCGCTACGAGTACCTGGTGGCGGAGGGGACGGCGCTGTTGATCGAGGGCGACGGGGTCGCCGAGGCACTCCGCCATTACTACCGCAAGGTCCGCGGCGAACACCCCGACTGGGCCGAATACGACGCCGCCATGGTCAAAGACCAGCGCCTGCTGCTCTCCATCTCGGTCGAGCGCGCCTACGGCCCGCTTCGCTAACTGTCAACGGCCGCAAGCGGGCGAGGCGGCGCGGGTTCACCTCCGGAAGGTCTGTAGGCGGCGAGCCAATCGCAAGCGGCGGGGAGGCACGGGTCCCCTTCGGCGCGACGGAGACGGGCCGCGGCTCGCTTCGCCAGTATCGGGCGCGCGCCTAACGGTTCTGAGCAAAACGGCTTGAGGCGTTTACGCCGGCCGAACGCAAGTCGATTTGAATTTAGCTGGCCAGGCCCGTCGAGCACGCCGAAGGGTGCGCCGACCTCAGCTGCTTGCGGGGGGTCGGCTGCTGCCGACCTCAGCCGCTTGTGGTTGCCGCGCTAGCGGACGGCCAGGCAGGTGACGGTCTTGAAGACGCCGTCGATCTTCTGGATCTTTTCGACGATCACCGATCCGATGCCGGCCACATCGGGGGCCTCGACGGCGGCGATCACGTCATATTCCCCGGTGATGGCGTCCGCCAGCTCGATGCCTTTGACGCCCTGAAGAGACCTGGCCACCTCGATCGCCTTTCCCGCCGACGCGTTGATGAGCACATAGGCCCGCATGGCACCCTCCTGGACGAATTTGACCTCAGAATACGGGTTTGGCCGCCGGTAAGATGGTAATCATGACGTCCATGACGGCAGTGGTGAAAGCCGCTGCCGGCCCGGGCGCCGAGATCGACCAGGTCGAAGTTCCCGAGCCCAAGGGCCAGGACGTCTTGATCGAGGTCGCCGCCTCCTCGATTTGCGGAACCGACGTCCACATCTTCGACTGGAACGAGTGGGCCCAGCGCCATATCCATCCCCCGCGGGTGTTCGGCCACGAGATGTCCGGGCGCATCGTGGCGACCGGGCCCGAGGTGATAGACCTCAAGCCAGGCACGTTCGTGGCCGCTGAAACCCACGTCGTCGACCACACCTGCCGCCAGTGCCTTCGAGGCCTCTACCACCTGTGCGAGAACACGCGGGTGCTCGGCGTCGATCGGGACGGATCCTTCGCCCGTTACGTACTGCTGCCCGCGGAGAACTGCTGGCGGAACGCCCCCGGACTTAGCCCCGAAGTCGCCGCGCTGCAGGAGCCGTTCGGAAATGCCGTCCACGCCGCTACCGCGGGTCCGCTGAAGGACAACGCGGTCGCGATCTTCGGGCTCGGCCCCATCGGGCTCTGCGCCGTCGGCATCGCGCGGGCTGAGGGTGCCGCGGCTGTGTACGGCATCGAGCCCAATCCCTACCGGCGCGAACTGGCGGAGCGGATGGGTGCCACGGCGGTCCTCGCTCCGTCGGCGTCGACCGCCGAGGACGTCCGCCGGATCAATGGGGGGTTTGGCGTGGATGTCGTCCTGGAAATGTCGGGCCACCCCGTCGCGATTGAGCAGGGGCTGCAAGTCCTCCACCGCGGCGGATGGATCAGTTTGCTCGGCATCGGTGACCGGCCGGTCACGCTGGACCTCAACGACCTTGTCGTCACCAAGGGAATCACGATCTATGGCATCTTCGGCCGGCGCATCTGGGAGACGTGGGAACGCACCTCGGACTATCTCAGCACCGGCAAGGTCGACGTCTCGCCGCTCATCACCCACCGCTTCCCGCTCGACGACTTCCAGGAGGCGATGGCGCAGATGAAGAGTGGCCGATCGGGGAAAGTCGTGCTGCTGCCCAACGGCGGTTAGGAGGATCACATGATCACAGAAAAGAAAACTCAGTTCCTGGTCGAGGAGCTCGACCAGCTCCGCCAGCAAGGCTTATTCCGCCCCCTGCGAGTGCTGGGTTCGGCGCAGGACACCGAGGTCGTGGTGGACGGGAAGCACGTGCTCAACCTCTCGTCCAACAACTACCTGGGACTGACGACCCACCCGCGGCTGAAGGCGGCCATGATCGAGGCCACCGAAAAATGGGGCGCCGGCTCGGGCGCGGTCCGCACCATCGCCGGCACGATGATGGTCCACGAGGACCTCGAGCGCCGCCTCGCCGAGTTCAAGCACACGGAGGCGTCGCTCGTCTTTCAATCGGGCTTTACCGCCAACCTGGGGGTCCTCCAGTCGCTGGTGCGCGAGGGCGACGTCATCATCAGCGACGAGTTGAACCACGCCTCGATCATCGACGGCATCCGGCTTTCCAAGGCGGAGCGCTCGATCTTCAAGCATCGGGACATGGATGACCTCGAACGCCATCTCGAGAAGCACCGTGAGAAGCGGGTCAAGCTGGTGGTCACCGACGGCGTCTTCAGCATGGACGGCGACATCGCGCCGCTGCCGGCGATTGTCGAGCGTGCCGATCGGTTCGGCGCGCTGGTGATGGTCGACGACGCGCACGCCAGCGGCGTCCTGGGGAAGAACGGACGTGGTTCGGTCAACCACTTCGGCCTCGATGGGCGGGTCGACCTGCAGATGGGGACGCTCTCCAAGGCGATCGGGGTGCTGGGCGGCTACGTCGCCGGTGCCCAGCCGGTGCGCGACTTCCTCATCCATCGGGCCCGGCCGTTCCTGTTCAGCACCTCCCATCCGCCGGGCGTGGCGGCCGCCTGCATTGCGGCGATCGACGTCCTGCTCGCAGAACCGGAGCGGATTGACCGGTTGTGGAAGAACACGGTTCGCTTCAAGGAGGGCCTGAAGCGGCTCGGCTTCGACACCGGGGCCAGCGAGACCCCGATCACGCCCGTCATCGTCGGCAAGGGCGCGGTCGCCATGGAGCTCTCCGATCGTCTCTTCAAGTTCGGTGTCTTCGCCCAGGGCATTGGCTTTCCCACCGTCCCCGAGGGACGAGCCCGGATTCGCACCATCGTTACCGGCGTGCACACCGATGCCCAGCTCGACCGGGCGCTGGAAGCCTTCGCCAAGGGCGGTAAGGAACTTGGTCTGATCGCGTAACCTTCACCACGCAAGGAACATATATGGGTAGGTCAGCCGCGTGACCGAGCGTTCGGCGGCGGAGCTGCAAGACGAGGCGCGCTTGATCGAAGCCGCCAAGCGGGACCGCAAGGCGTTTGGCGCCCTCTACGACCGCTACTTCGATCAGATCTACTCGTACTGCTACTACCACTCCGGCCGGCGCGAGGAGGCGGAGGATCTGGCGAGCGAGACGTTCCAGCGCGCGCTGGAAGGCCTCGACAATTTCGAATGGCGAGGAATCCCATATTCAGCGTGGTTGTACAAAGTCGCGTCCAACTTGATGTCGAAGCGGCGGCGCCGGCCGCCTTGGATCGAGCTGCCCGACCCGATCGCGGGGAGCGGCGAGAACGATCCCGAGCGGTTATGGCTGCGCCGGGAGCAGGGCGATGAGCTTCACAAAGCCGTGCGAACGCTGCCCCTCGACCAGCGCGAAGCCGTGCTCCTCAAGTTCGAAGGCCGGCTCAAGAACAAGGAGATCGGTGTGATCATGAGCCGCAGCGAGGGCGCCGTGAAACTGTTGCTCTTCCGTGCTGTCCACGGCCTGCGCCGGCGGCTGCGCGAACAGGAGACGCGGCGATGAATCCACGCCCTGAGGACGTCGACGCCCTCGCCCGCGCGATCGACCGGGTGGTCTTCGCCGAGACCGGCGGTACCCATGCGGCCGAGGCCCAATCCGCGTCGCTGGCCGTCATCTCCTACCTGAACGACAGCTTCCCACGTGTGGCGGTGGCCGCCGGCCGCCGCGAGCGGTTGCAGCGGCGGCTGATCCGAGCGCTGGGTATTCCCAACAACCCCGCGTCCCCCGGCTGGGTTCGGCTCGAAGCGGAGATGAACCGGCGCTTGGGGAATCTCGATCCCAGGTGGACGCCCGTGGTCGGAGGCGCCGCCCTGGTGCTCCTCGGCGTCGTCGGCTTCGCTGTCTGGCGCCAGCGAGGTTCGGTGAAGCCGGCGATCGCCTCCCTTCGCTGAAAGCGCGAAACTTGGATCGGCTTCCGCCGTTACATTGACAACCATGCACCGCTGGACGACCCGTGCCACGCGAGGGGGCACCCTGGCGCTCCTTCTTCTGATTCCAGCCGTCCTGGCGGGCACCGGCCTTCGGCCGGCGCCGCTGACGGCGGCGTCGATCGTTCAGGGCATCGCGGCTGACGAATTGGACGAACCCAATGGCCTCATTGGGAACCGTACGGCGAGGCCAATGCCGACGCCGCCCGTCCTCGCGGAGTTGGCCACGAAGAAAGCCCCGGTCCCATCCGGGCCGGTGACTTATGTCCCCATCCTCTACTACCACTACATCCGGATCAATCCGAATCCGCGCGACCGAGTTGGTCTTAGCCTGTCGACGCCGCCGGCGATGTTCCGAGCCCAGATGCAGTACCTCGCCGACCACGGGTTTCATGTCATCTCGCTGCACCAGGCCGTGGTGGCCATCAAAAACCACAGCGGTCTCCCGTCCCGGCCGGTCGTCCTGACGTTCGATGACGGCTACGCCGACTTCTTTACCACGGCGGCGCCGATCCTGCAAAGTCACGGCTTCACCGCCACGAGCTTCGTGATCAGCGGCCGGATGGGATGGTATGGATTCATGACGCCGAGCCAGGTGGTGGGCGCCGACGCCATGGGGTTCACCATCGGCGCCCACACGGTCGACCACGTCGCGCTCGCGGCGCAGACGCCGGCCCGCGCGACCTGGGAGATGAAGCAAAGCAAGCTGACGCTGGAGGAGTTGCTCGGGCACCCCGTCGTCGACTTCGCCTATCCCTACGGGAGCTTCAACCAATACGACATGGCCCAGGCGAAGAGTCTTGGCTTCGAGACCGCGGTCTCAACGATGTACGGGACGGCACACTCCGCCGGCCAGCTGTTCTTGCTGTCCCGGATGCGAATTGGCGGCGGTTTGCCACTCAGCTACTTCGCGGGTGTCGTGGGCGGCCCGTCACCGACGTCGGCGGAACTCCGTAGCGTGGGCGGATCGCCAACGACGTCGCCGGCCCCCAGCGGCGCCCCGCAACCGAGCCCCTCGCCGACTCCGATCCCCAGTCCAAGCGCCACGGCGTCCGCCCTCAGCCCGCCCCTTTCGCTCTGGCTATGAGCCGAGAAGAGGACCTCTCGCCCAAAGAAGCTGCCCGCCTGCGGGCGCGCGAACGGAAGGCCAGGCGGCCGAAGATGGTGGTCGACAACGCGGGCGTCAAACGTATCCAGCTGGCACTGCGCGATCGAGCGACGAGCAAGAAGACGAAAAAGCCCAAGCAGTAAAGTTAGATCGTGACTCCAATTCGCAAGGCCGTTTTTCCTGCGGCTGGTCTCGGTACGCGCTTCTTGCCCGCCACCAAGGCGCAACCCAAGGAAATGCTGCCGATCGTCGACAAGCCGATCATCCAGTACGGCGTCGAGGAAGCGGTCGCCGCCGGCATCGACCAGATCATCGTCGTCACCGGCCGGGACAAGCGCGCCATCGTCGACCACTTCGATATCTCCTTCGAGCTCGAGCATTACCTGAAGGATCGCGGCAAGACCCGGGAGCTGCAGGTGGTTCGAAAAATCTCGGACATGGTGGACATCACCTACATCCACCAGAAAGAGCCCCTGGGGCTCGGCCACGCGGTGCTGATGGCGAAGGACGTCGTCGGCAACGAGCCGTTCGCGGTCTTCCTCGCCGACGACATCATTCGCTCGCAGGTCCCGGCGATCAAGCAGATGATCGACGTCTACGCTCAGCACCAGGTATCCGTGCTGGCGCTCCAGCGGGTCGCGGACGACCAGGTCTCGCGCTACGGCGTGGTCAAGGTCGCCCGGAGCGACGGCCGGATCCACGAGGTCGTCGACATGGTGGAGAAGCCCGAGCCAGGAAAGGCTCCCTCGAACCTCGCCATCCTGGGCCGGTATGTGCTCAAGCCGTCCATCTTCGGCATCCTCGAGACCACCCATGAGGGTGTCGGTGGCGAGATCCAGCTCACCGACGCCCTGCGCACCATGGCGCAGCAGGAGAAGATGCTGGGGCTCGAGTTCGAGGGCACCTACCACGATGTCGGCACGGTCAGCGGCTTCCTGAAGACGTCGATCGCCTTCGCCCTGGAGCGTCCGGGGTTGCGAGACGAGCTGCTGCGCTATCTGGGGAACCTGGACGGGCTAAAACCCTCCTAGCCGTAACTCCCACCCCCCGAGGGAGGGTAGGGCGGGGGTCGGTGCCGGACCCTTCGGCGGAGGCTAAAAGGCTAGGAGAACCGGTGGGAGCGGGCCTATAATGAGGGGTCTGTTGAATGGCTTTAGCTACGTATTTAGGTCCAGAGATGGCAGTATCAGGAAGACGCAGATCCGACGAGGACCGGGTCGTTCGGTATTTGAATACCGAGGGCGACTTCGAGGTCGAGGTGTCGCACACGCTGAACAAGTGGTGTGTCACCGTCTTTCAACTGCCCTCGAAACAGGTCGTAGCCCAGGACTTTTTCCCCGAGCGTTGGAAGGCGCTGGCGCGGGCGCAGGACTTCGTGCGCATCCTTAACACGCGCAACAAACCCCAACCGGAGACGGACGAAGAGCCCTGATCCGTAACTCGTCGCGGGCCTTCTGGCTCCATGAATGGGGTGCGCTTGCCTTCGTGGTGACGGTCATCATTGGCCTGCTCGTGGTGCCCGCCGCGTTGCTGCTGGAAGGCGGCAAGACGGCGGCCTCGCCCACCAACCTGACGCTGCTGGCCCCGACGCCGGCTCCGAGCTTCTGCGTCCCGGTGGCCACGCCGACGCCGTCAGCATCAGCGACGACGACGAGCAGCCCGACGCCGTCCACGAGCCCAACGCCATCCCCCACCCCAACGGCAGCGGCGAGCCCGTCGGCGACCGCGATCGCCGGCGCTTCCCCGACGCCCTGCCCATCGCCGGCCGCGACAACGACGCCCTCACCATCGCCGAGCGGCAGCGCGAAACCTTCAGCTTCGCCATAGCATCGTCGTAACCCGGCCTCGGTGGCCTCGTTACCTTTTTGGTGAAGCGGCTTGGAGTCGTTCTTTGCTGTCTCGTTTTGGCCAGCTGTGGTGGTGCGGCCTCCCCTCCGGCTGCCCCCCTCAGCTCGTCAGCATCGGCGACCGTCTCTTGCGCTCAGCCGGCGAGTGGAGCGTGCCATCCTGGTTCAAGCGAGGGCTGCCTGACGGTCCTACCGGCCAGCGCCCCGGTCGGCGCGGCCGTGACCCTGGATGGGACCGGGTGCGGAAATGCCGGGCAACCAACCTACCTGGTCTTCGAAGGCGAAGGCGGCGTCGAAACCGGCACGGTCGGTGCCACCGACATTCCGAACATACCGACCGACGCCACTGGCCACTTCCATGTGTCCTTCACGATCCCGACCGAACTCCACACGCTGCAGGGTCGCGGCGGCGGCCCGGTGCGGCCCGGGACCTACGACTTTGGGAGCAAGCCGGCGGCGTGCTTCATCCTGTTTACGGTGACGGCTTCCTGATCGCCTGACCGAGGCCGCCCTCACCGTTCGGCTGGAGGCATCACCAAACGCGGCGTGGCTGGCCTCATGTTCACGGCTATATATGAGATCGACACCTGTGAGAGAGAGAGCCATCATCCGCCGGTATGCCGAGCCTAGGGAGGCTGTCGCCTCGGGCCGAGTCGCCTACCCGTCTTGATCCGTGTCGCCGAGGACGATCGAGCCGTTCCGCGGCACGATCTGCGCGCGGCGGAGTTCGAGTTCGGCCATGACGCGGCTGTTGTCGAAGACGGCCAGCACGATGTTGTCACGGAGGGCGAGTTCGCCGATCCGCACGCAGTCCTTGAGGAAGGGGAAGACGAGGGGCCGCACCAGGTTGACGATGTACCGGTACTCCGAATCCACGTCATCCAGTGCATCCGTCAGGCTCTCGTCGCGGAAGGCGAGGATGAACAGCTCGTCGTTGAGCGGAATCAGGTCAGTCCAGCTGTAGGCCTCGCCCGGTGCGTCAGGAATCAAGCTGCGCTTCTGGCGGAAGAGCTCCAGTCGCGATTGCAGGCGGCGCATCGGGCCGGAGGGGCCTTCGATAAAGAAGGGGACGTCCTTGAGCGGGGCCTGTGCCGGCTGGGCGGGATAGCGCGTGGAAAAGCCGACGTCGGCCCGGCCCAGGAACGGAGCCGGCACCTTGATCACGAGCTCCTGAAGCATCAGCCGAAACTCCTTCTGCCCTTGATTATACCGTCGTTATCACGTTCAACGGAAATTCGCGACCGCTCTTGCTGCTTTTTCCCGGCAATGCGCCAGCACGCCATCAGCATCCCTGGCATTCAGCACCCGATCGGGCGTCAGCCCCGCCCTGCGCCCGATGGCGCAGCCATAACGGATGTAGTCGAACTCCGCGGGGTAGTGGGCGTCGTTGTCGATCGCCAGCAGCACGCCAGCCTCTCGCGCTTTGCGAGCCCACCTGTCGTTGAGATCGAGGCGCCACGGACTGCTGTTGATTTCCAGCGCCGTCCGGGTCTTGACGGCTTCCGCGATCACCGCCTCCATGTCGACGCTGGTTTCCCCACGGCGGTCGAGACGTCGTGAGGTTGGGTGGGCGAAGACGTCCACGTGCGGCGATCGTAGCGCGGTTAGAACCCGTTGTGTGATGACATCTTTGGGCTGGTCCAGCGCCGTATGGACCGAGGCGACCACCACGTCGAGCGAGGCCAGGCAGTCGTCGCGAAGGTCGAGGCTGCCATCGGGCAGGATGTCGACCTCGGCGCCGCTCAAGACCCGCGCCATGCCCGGTCGGGTGTTGACGGCCGCGATCTCAGCGGCGCGAGCTCGAAAGCGTTCGGGCGTCAGTCCCTGGGCGATCGTCAACGATTGGGTGTGGTCGGTCATGGCGATGTAGGCATAGCCGTGCTCCCTCGCGGCACGCGCCATCACGGCGATCTCATCGCGCCCGTCGCTCCAGTTGCTGTGGTTGTGCAGGTCGCCGCGCAAGTCGTTCTGCTGCACAAGTGCCGGAAGCGGGCCTTTGGCCGCCAGCTCGACCTCGCCCCATCCCTCGCGCAGCTCCGGAGGGATCCAGGCGCAGCCCACCGCGGCGTAGACCTCCTCCTCCGTCTCGCCGGCGATGCGGGTCCCATCCTCTTTGAAGACGCCGCGCTCGTTGATCGTGAGCTTGCCCATCCGTTCCGCCCGGGCCCGCAGCTGGAGGTTGTGCGCTTGCGAGCCAGTGAAGGTCTGCCAGGCCGCCCCGAAACTGTCTGGCGTCACCGCCCGCAGGTCCACCTGCATACCGGAGCGCACCCGGATGCTGGTCGTCATGCCGCTCTGACCGATAACCTCGTTCACCTGCGGTAGGCGAGCGAACTCGCGAGCCATCGCCTCGGGATCGTCGCTCGCAACCAGCAGGTCGAGGTCGCCGACCGTTTCGCAGGCGCGGCGCACGCTGCCGGCGATCTCCGCCCGCGCCGCGCCGGGAAGCGCGCGCAAGCTGATCAAGAGCGAGTCGGCCAGGACCCAGGCTTCCGGGAAGTAGATGCGGCCCTCGGTCCGCTTGAGCATGGCGATGCCCTTGAGGATGTTCTCCTCCGTCTTCGCCTTGATGCCCGGCACCGCGAGCAGCCGGTGGGTACGGGCCGCGTCTTCGAGGGCGTCGAGGCTGAGAATGCCCAGCGCGTCGTAGATGTCTTTCGCGGTGCGTGGGCCCAGGCCGGGGACGCGGGTGAGCTCCAGCAGTGCCGGCGGCACCTCGGCCTCGAGGCGGGTCAGGAACTCCAGCTGTCCGGTGGTGACGTATTCGACGATCTTTTTCTCGATCGCCTCACCGATGCCCGGCACATCCTTCAGCCGTCCTTCCCTGATCAGGTCCTCGATCTCGCTCGTGAGGTTGTCCAGTTGCCGGACCGCTTCCCGGTAGGCGCGGATCTTGAAGAAGTTCTCGCCCCGGATCTCGAGCAAATCCGCAACCCGGTTGAGCATCGCCGCGACATCGGCATTCCGCACGTCAGTAACCTAGCAGGCGATGCTGCTGGATGGCGTTCGGGTTCTCGATCTCTCCCGGCTACTGCCGGGCGGCTACTGCACGCAACTGCTCCAGGCGCAGGGCGCTGAGGTCACGAAGATCGAGCCGCCCGCCGGCGATCCCATCCGAGCGCTCCCCGGAGGCGATGCTTACTTCGATGTCCTGCATCGCGGCAAGCACTTGCTCACGCTCGACCTGCGGACCGAGGGTGGTCGGGACGCGCTCCGGCGGCGTGTCGTCGACGCCGATGTCCTCGTCGAGGGCTTCCGCCCTGGCGTGATGGAACGGATGGAACTCGGATACGCGGCACTGGTGGCGATCAACCCCACACTGGTCTACTGCGCGATTACGGGCTACGGGTCGGACGGACCAATGGCCCGCCGCGCTGGCCACGACCTCAACTACCTGGCGCGCAGCGGGGCCCTCTCACTGATGCCGTTGCGCGACGGTGTTCCGGCCATCCCTGGCCTTCAGGTGGCCGATCTGGCCGGCGGGCTCCAGGCTGCGTTCTGTATCGCCGCCGCGCTCGTCGGCCGGGCGCGAACCGGACGAGGGAGCCGGGTGGAGGTCTCGATGACAGATCTGATACGGAGCTGGACCGCCCTACCGCGGGCGGCCCGGCGAGCAGGCCTCCCCGGCCTCCCGCTCACCGGCGAAGTGCCCTGCTATCACGTCTACGCGGTGGCGGACGGATTCCTGACCGTCGCCGCGCTCGAGTCCGACTTCTGGGGAGAGTTCTGCCGTGCGATCGATCGAGAGGACTTGACAGACCGCCAGTTCGATCCGGCGGCGATCGAGGCGGTTCAGGCGACGCTCGGCCGGGCTACGCGAGCCGAATGGGCGACGCGCTTCGGCGATCGCGACGTTTGCGTGGAGCCGGCGCTGCGACTCGAGGAATCGGAAGCGGACTGAGGCGCCGGTCGGAAGTTTCACCGACTTCTTGCCGGCTTCTCACGCTCTTCTCATGGGCGTTCGGCACCATAGAGGCGTTCGTCAAACCCCTAGGAAGGAGAGCTCACGTATGAAGTTGAATCGTTGGATCGTGCTACCGGCCGCCGGCCTGGCTGCCGTGATCATCGGCGTGGCCGCCGTCGAAGCGGCGCCGTCGCCCTCCGCGTCGCCAACCGGCTCGAAGAACTACGCGCAGGTCTTTGTCGACAAGCTGGCCGGGATCCTGCACTTGACACCGGCCCAGACACAGGACGCGCTCAAGCAGGCGCAGCTGCAAACCGTTGACCAGATGCTGAAAGACGGCCAGATCACGCAGCAACAGGCGGATGCGATGAAGGCCCGCATCAATGCCGGTCAGGGCCTTGGCTTCGGCTTTGGCTTTGGCCGCCACGGCGGGTTCAAGGCCGATCGAACCCTGATGAAAGATCTCATGACCGCCGAGCTCAACGCGGTCGCCTCGGCGCTGCACATGAGCACCGGCGATCTGCAGAGCGCCCTGCGCTCCGGAAAGTCTCTGAGCGATCTCGAGACCCAGCAGAAGGTCAGCGACAGCGCCGTCAAGGCGGCGATGAAGAATGCGGCCAAAGGCGTCCTCGACAAGGCCGTCAAGGCCGGAACCATCACCCAGGCGCAAGCCGATGCGATCCTCTCGCGCGTTGGGACGGGGTTAAACTTCCGGCACCACAAGCCAGAGCAGGAATCGGGCGAGACGGCACCGGGTCAGTCGCCGAGCACGCCCACCCCGACGCCGAGCCAGTCTCAATCGCCCGCCGTTTACTACTCCTCGATCTAGCGCATTACGACTTCGCGACGAAGCGGGCACCAGCCGGAAACGGTCTGGTCGCCCGCTTCTTGTTGTAGTGTTGCGCGCCTAAGCTGGATCTCGGGAGGAGTGGCTTGCGCGAGGCCACTGACCTTGAACTGGCTTCAATTCGTGGTGGCCGCGCTGGAGTTGCCGCCGGATCCCCGGGAGCGTCACTTCTGGGGTCGTTTGGCGGTGCTGCAGCTGATCTATTCGCTGGCTGGCCTGGTGTTCGGGCTCGCCTGCATCGTGGGTGGCATTCTGCTTTTCTTCCACGGTGTGTCCGGCTCGAGCAGCTGGATCGGCGAGGTCATCGGTGTGCAGAGCAAACTGTCGGATGCCGCGCCGGGCACGGTGCTGTTCGTGGTCGGGCTTGCGGTCGTCTGGCTCACCCGGTTCGCCGTGCGCGTCAGGCGACCGATCGACATCGAACTCCGAGCTCGGGTACAGGCTGCTGAGCGGCGCGAGCGCGAGCGGCGTGAGCATGAGCGGCGACGCAAGGCCGGCTGACCTTACGCCGTGGGAGCGTACCCGCGGTAGATCGCCTCGACCTGACGGCGGGTGTTCTCGCGACTGCCGCTGTTGTCGATCACGACGTCGGCGCGGGCGCGCTTCTCATCAAGCGGCATCTGGGCGGCGATCCGCTTCCGAGCCTCTTCCACGGTGAGCCCGCCCCGTTCGTTGAGCCGGCGCAGCTGCGTCTTTTGGTCGACCCAGACCACGATCACCGCCTCGACGGCGCGGGTGCGGTGGTTCTCGTAGAGCAGCGGGATATCGACGACCAGGACGCCCGGTCGTGACCTGCGGGCGGCGATTTCGGCGTCCATGCGCTCCCGGATGCGCGGGTGCGTGATGGCGTTGAGCGTGCCGCGGGCGACCGGGTCCGCGAAGATGATGCGGCCGAGCTTGCCGCGGTTAAGCCGCCCGTCAGGCAACAGGATGTCCTTGCCGAAGGCCGTCGCGATCTCCTTCAGCGCAGGTTGCCCTGGCTCGACGACCTCGCGCGCGAGTTGATCGGCATCGATGACGTCGGCCCCGAGCTGGGTGAACATCGACGCCACCATCGACTTGCCGGAACCGATCCCCCCGGTGAGACCCAGGACTCTCATGAGACCGTACGATTACCAGAGATGGCGCTGATCAAATCGATTGCCGTGCTGGCCGTCTTGCTCGCTGCCATCGTCTACTTCACCATCCGAGCGCGCCAACTCTATCGGATCTTGCGCCTGGGTCCCACCGAGAATCGCTTCGACAACATCCCCGAACGCGTTCGCGGTGTGCTGAGCTACGTCGGCCTTCACACCCGCATGTTCCGCAACGTCTACTCGGGTACGCTTCACCTCTTCATCTTTTACGGTTTCGTCGTCCTCCTCACCGCCATCATCCAGGCCTTCAGCGAGGGCATCTTCCCCGGCTTCAGCCTGGCGGCGATCGGCGGCACCACCTGGATCGCGTTCCTGCAGGACCTCTTCGGCGTGCTCGTGCTGGTTGGTGTCCTGATGGCGCTGGTGAACCGGTTGATCATCCGGCCGCGCCAGTTTCATGACAGCAACGAGATCGATGCGCTGATCATCCTCGGGCTGATCGCCGCCATCATGATCGGGATGCTGGGCCAGAACGCGGCCCGCGTGGCGCAGGGTGGCGATCCCTCGGCGGCGTGGCGGCCGGTGTCATCCTTGATCGCGCGTGCCTTTGAAAGCTTCGGCTGGCAGGGCACCGCGGCGATCCCGGCACACGAGGTCTTTTACTGGATCCACGTCCTCGCCGTGCTGGCCTTCCTCGTCTACATCCCGAGCTCGAAGCACCTGCACATCATCGTCGCCATCCCCAACGTGTTCTTCCGCAAGCTGCCGCCCAAGGCCGGCGCGGCGCTGGCACCGATCGATCTCGAGCACGCCGAGCACTACGGTGTCAGCGCGGTCACGCAGTGGTCCTGGAAGAACCTGCTGGATCTGTACTCCTGCACCGAGTGCGGACGCTGCCAGGAGCAGTGCCCGGCCTTTCTCACCGGCAAGCCGCTCAATCCCAAGATGATCATCGTCGATGCCCGGGAGAACCTCTTCAAGACCGTCCGCGACAAACCGCCCAAGAACGAGAAGCTGATCGGCGAGGCGATCAAAGAGGACGAAATCTGGTCCTGTGTGGCCTGTGGCGCCTGCCAGCAGGAGTGCCCGGTGCTGATCGAGCACGTGCCCAAGATCATCGATATGCGCCGCAGCCTGGTGCTGGAGGAGAGCAAATTTCCGAAGGAGGCGCAGGGCGCCCTGCGGAGCATCGAGACGCAGGGCAACCCCTACGGCGTGCCGCGCGCTCAGCGTTCCGACTGGGCCCAGGGCCTCGGCGTCAAGACGATCGAGGAGAAGCCCGATGCCGAATACCTCTACTTCGTCGGCTGCGCCGCGTCCTACGACGAGGCCAACCGGGCGGTGGCGCGAGCCTTCGTCGGGTTGCTGCAAAAGGCCGGCGTCGACTTTGCCATCCTCGGCCAGCACGAGACCTGCAACGGGGACCCGGCGCGGCGCATCGGCAACGAGTACCTCTACCAGACGCAGGCGCAACAGAACATCGAGGCGATGAACGCTGCCAAGGTGAGGAAGGTCATCGCCACCTGCCCGCACTGCTTCAACACCATCAAGAACGAGTTCCCCCAGTTCGGCGGCACCTACGAAGTTGTCCATCACACGCAGTTGCTCGCTACCCTGATCAAAGAGGGCAAGCTCCGGCCGAGCAAGCCGATCGAGGGGAAGGTCACATACCACGACTCCTGCTACCTCGGCCGCTGGAACGACATCTACGACCCGCCCCGCGCGGTGCTCGAAGCCATCCCGGGCGCCGAACTGGTCGAGATCGAGCGCCATCGCAAGCGTGGGTTCTGCTGTGGCGCCGGCGGTGGCCGGATGTGGATGGAGGAGAAGATCGGCAAGCGCATCAACCACGAGCGGGTCGAGCAAACACTCCGCACAGACGCCCCCCGGGTGGCCACGGCCTGTCCGTTCTGCCTGACGATGTTCCGCGACGGAATTTCGGCCAAGAGCGCCGAGGGCCGGCTCCAGGTCAAGGATCTGGCCCAGTACCTGGCCGAGAGCATGGACGGGGTAAGCCCGCAGGCTTAAGGGTCGACGACCTCGCGCACCACGTCGATGTGGGACCGTGATCGTGGAAGGCATCTCGTCATCGCGGCGGGAGCTCGGGACGGTGAGGGCCTCCGATGGAAATGGGAAACCGTCTGGATGCCAGAAGAGGAAGCCTATGTGCGGACACAAGAACCGATCGGCCGCGTCTACGAGTCGAGCTGACTCCCGGCGCCGACGGCGTCAAAGCCTGACTAACGCTGTAACACGTTGGCGGCATCTGTCATCGCTTGCTCGAAGTCTTCTCCGACGTCGAAGCATGGCAGATGAAGACGAGCGCAGGCCTGCTCCAGCCGAGCTGACCACGCGGCCACCTCGGCAGCAACTGACGCGACGAGATCGGGTCCAGCATCTTGCAACCACGGATTCGGGCCTCGCCCGTCACGCACGTCGGCCGCTGTCGCGGCGCGCCTGACCAGGAAGACCACACTCGCGTCATAGTCCGAACGGAGCTCCGCAGCGGTTTCGGGCAGGATGACCTCACCCTCGATTCCGACGGACTCGTGCGATCCATGGAGGAAGGAGACGGCCCGCTTCAGGTATGGCTGGAACATGCCCGCGGCGCGCGGGATTCGGTCTGGACCTTTCGTCATAGGAAGTCGCCAATCAGGCAGCGCCACTTCTAAGACGGCCCATAGGAGGTCGGTCGGGATAAAGCCAATGGCATGACTTCTTGTCAGCCGGCGGGCCAACTCCGACTTTCCGCAGCGCGGAGGACCCCCGATCAGGTACACCACGGGCCCAGCTTATCCATCGACCTCATTTGACTTCGTCCGGTTGACGCGGTACTGTACAGAGGCTATGAGGCGGCGGATGCACGCAGGCGCGCTCGCGACCTTCAGGGGCGAAGCCTGCCCTGCCCGGGCCTCACAGTATTGAAAGCCAGGTAATTTAGACCCCGACTCGAGCGCTTTCGACCGTGTGGCCCCTGGGCCCACGGTTTTTTGTTGTTCAGCGCAATTTATCGAGGAGTTGAGATCATGGCGATTCACAAAAGCGAATTGAATATCGCGGCGGTCGAGGTCGAAGGCATCTCGAAGCGCTTCGGCGAGGCCGGCCGCCCACATCGACTGATGCCCTGGCGGACGGCGAAAAAGCCAAAGCTGGCGCTCGACCAGGTGTCGCTGCACGTCGAGACCGGCCGGATCACCGGCATCCTGGGGGCCAACGGCAGCGGGAAGTCGACGCTGATCCGGATCCTGGCGACTTTGCTCACACCGGATGCGGGGAGCGCATCCGTCTTCGGCTATGACGTGGTGTCGCAGCCCGACGATGTGCGCCGCCACATCAACCGCGTGTCGGTCGAAGCCTCGTTCTTCAAAGAGATGAGCCCCTGGGAGAACATGCTCTACGCCGCGCGCCTCTACGGCAGCGGCGGTGAAGGCACGCGCGCTCGCGTGGAGGCCATGCTGGAGCGGCTCGGCCTGCCGCTCGACACGCTCGACAAGCCCATGAAGCAGCTTTCGCGTGGCCAGCAGCAGAAGGTCGCCATCGCCCGCAGCTTCCTGACAACCCCTTCGCTCCTGCTGATGGACGAGCCGACCACCGGGCTGGATCCGCGCTCCAAGCGCGAGGTCCAGGAGCTGGTGAGATCGATCCGGCGGGATCGCGCGGCTACCGTCCTGCTGTGTACCCACGACCTGCAAGAGGCGGAGGTGCTCTGCGACCGCGTCGTGGTCATCGACCAGGGCCGGGTGCTGGCCGACGGCACCCCCGCCGAGCTGATCCGCATGCACGCCGGCAACCCCGACGGCAACCTGGAGGATGCCTTCATGGCGCTGACGGGTAAGCGGCTCGAAGAAGACGAAGAGGAGAAAGAGGAATGAAGAACGTCTCAAACGCTCGCATGGCACTAAAGCGCCGCTCGCGTGGGCCGACGGCCCGACCATCATTGCGCTGGGAGCTGAACGCGTTCGTCGGCTTCATCGAGAGGCAGAAGAACCTCTACCGGCGCTACTGGGCGTGGGAGGCGGTCTGGCTTCTCTACAACCTGGTGAGCGTGCTCAGCATCGGCTACCTCGCGGCCGGGCTGTCGACGCTTGGTCTCGAGCAAGGACAAGCGAACCTGCACCAGACGCAGCTCTATCTGCTGGTTGGTGCGCTGCTCTGGACCTACCTCTCGCTGGTGTTCTTCGAGATCGCCTTCGCCATCACCTGGGAGCGCTGGGAGGGCACAATCGAATACACCTTCATGGCTCCGATCAAGCGCCTGACCCACCTGCTCGGCGTGTCCGCCGCCTCACTGCTCTATGGGATCGCGCGTACGGCGATCATCGGCGTCGCTGTGGTACTCCTGTTCAGGATCGACCTATCGCATGCCAACTGGCTGACGGCGCTGGCGATCTTCGCGGCCGCGACGCTGCCGCTGCTCGGTCTTGGCATCTTCACCTCGATCCTGCCGCTCCTGTCACCCGAGAAGGGCGAGCAGATGGCGTTCGCGGTCCAGGGGGTACTGCTGCTGATCTCCGGTGTCTACTACCCGATCACGGTCTTGCCCGCGCCCCTGCGCCTGGGCGGCATCCTTTCGCCGCTGACCTATACGCTGGACGGGGTCCGGGAGTCGCTGCTCCACGGGCTCTCGCTGGCCGGCGCGCTTCCCGACATCGGCATCCTGCTGCTGATGGGCGTCATCCTGGTGCCGGCCTCGGTCTGGTGCTTCCGGCGAGCTGAGATCCGGGCCAAACGGCTGGGCCTGCTGAAGCGAAGCGGCTAAATTACACGCATGTCAAAAATCTTCACGCCTACACTGCACCCCCGGATCGCGCTGCGCAAAAAGCTAGGACCCGTCAAAGTGAGCGACCTGATGCTCAAGGGCGCCGGCGGCCCGATCACGCGCTTCAACAGCTGGTTGGCAGTCAAGGTGACCAACGGCGTCGGCACGATGTGGTGCGCCTATGCCTTTGCCGCCCTCGCGCTTGTCTCGCTTCCCGCCGCTATCTTGTCCGGTAACCCCGTCATCATCGTGTCGTGGATCAGCCAGACATTCCTCCAGCTTGTGCTGCTGAGCATCATCATCGTCGGCCAGAATGTGCTCGCCGCCGCCAGCGACAAGCGAGCGGAGGCCACCTACGAGGATGCCGACGCCGTGCTGCACACCGCGCTGCAGATCCAGGACCATCTCGTGGCACAGGATGCCGAGATCGAAAAGATCCTGGCCACCATTGCGCCCCTGAAAGCAACCTGAACGCTTAGTAAATAAAGCCCAGGACGCCACGCATGGAGGTCACCGTCCGGTAGTCGACGCGGTTCCAGCCCCCGCCCGGCACGCCCCACCAGTTCATCTCCGACACCACAAAGGAGCTGTCGGGATGAACGGACTCGACATAGGCGACGTGGCCCTGCGGTGATGTGCCGCTGATGCCCATCACCATGACGGCGCCGACCCGCGGCGTGGCTCCCTCGGCGAAGCCGAAGGGCCGCGCGTTCCACCACCACTGGTAGGCATTTCCGCGCCACGGGATGTAGCGCTTGTGCGCCACCCACCAGGTGCAGTAGCCATAACTAAAGCCATTAGCCGCGCCCGAGACGGGACCCACTGCCGATGACCGCACGCTTGCCGCCGACCATGACATCGGTCGCGCCGCCAGTGGTGCGTGCTGCGGGGTTGCGGTCGGTTCCGGAGTGGCCAGGACGTAGATCATGACAGCAGCGCGGGCCTGATGGGGCCTGGGCTCGTCCATCTCTTCGACCGAACTCGAAAGCGGCACCGCGGCAGCGGCGGCCGTCGCCGTGATCGGCCGTTGCGGCACTGACGCAATCGCGCCGAAACCGAATGCGAAGATTGCCCCTCCCCCCACGGACAGACACAAGGTCACACCAACGGAGCGATTCACGGTCCAACCTCCTTCCCTCAGTTGGATCAGATGCGCCGTCTACGCTTGGCCGTAGAGGACGCGGAGTAAAGAGATGGAGTCGGACCGTAACGTAACTAGCCGTGGTCAACCCTACTACAAAGGGTCCATACCTTGTCAAGTGGCTAGAGAAATCACGCGGCTTAGAATCAACGCCATGCTGAGCCGGATCGACCATGTCGGGATCGCCGTCCGCGATCTCGACGAGGCGATTCGGATCTATGAGCGCCGGCTGGGATTGCGGTCGACCGGACGGGAGCGCCTTGAGCGCGAGGGTATCGAGATCGCGATGATTCCGATCGGGGAGAGCCGGATCGAGCTGATCATGCCGCTCACTCCGGAATCCAGGATGGAAAAGTTCCTTCAGGATCGCGGTGAGGCCGTTCACCATGTCGCCTATGCCACTGATGATGTCGGGGCGTCCCTCCAGCAGGCCGGCGCCGCCGGCGCCCAACTGCTCGATGAAACCGCACGGCCGGGGGCACACGGCACCCAGATCGGGTTCGTCCATCCGAAGAGCCTCTGCGGTGTTCTGACCGAGTTCGTGGAAGCGGATGGCCAGCCCGGCACCTAGGCCCGCCTCCAACCAGCCATCCGAGCCGGCGACCGACAGCGGCCTGCCACTCAAGCCCGTCTACCAGGCGGCCGACGCCGGGCCGGAAGCGCCGCCACCCGGGCAGTACCCGTTCACCCGCGGCATCTACCCCGAGATGTACCGCCGGCGGCCCTGGACGATCCGCCAGTATGCCGGCTTCGGGAGCGCGGCCGAGACCAATCGCCGCTTCCGCTATCTGCTGGAGCAAGGCCAAACCGGGCTTTCGGTCGCCTTCGACCTGCCGACGCAAATCGGCCACGACGCCGATGCGCCGATGGCCAGAGGCGAGGTCGGCAAGGTCGGCGTTTCGATCTCCTCGCTCAAAGACATGGAAACGCTGCTCGCCGGGATCCCGCTCGACAAGGTCAGCACGTCGATGACGATCAACGCGCCGGCCGCGCTCCTGCTGCTGCTCTATGAGCTCGTCGCCGAGGAGCAGGGCGTGCCCGGCAACCGGCTCAACGGCACGGTGCAGAACGACATCCTCAAGGAGTATGCGGCCCGCGGCACCTACGTCTTTCCGCCTCGCCCGTCAATGCGGCTCACCACCGACCTCTTCGCCTACTGTAAGGAGCGGCTCCCGAACTGGAACACGATCTCGATCTCGGGCTATCACCTGCGGGAGGCGGGTGCGACGGCGGTCCAGGAGCTGGGGTTCACCATGGCGCACGCGGTCGCCTACGTCGACGCCGCCCGGGCGGCGGGGCTGGCGGTCGACGACTTCGCGCCACGCCTCTCCTTTTTCTTTGCCGTCTTCTCGGACTTCTTCGAAGAAGTGGCGAAGTTCCGGGCCGCTCGCCGGCTGTGGGCGCGTCTGATCAAGGAGCGTTACGGGGTCAGCGATCCGCGCGCGCAGACGCTTCGCTTCCACAGCCAGACGGGCGGCAGCACGCTGACGGCACAGCAGCCGCACAACAACATCGTGCGGGTTGCGCTGCAGGCGATGAGCGCGGTACTCGGCGGGACGCAGAGTCTGCACGCCAACTCGTTCGACGAGGCGCTCGGGCTCCCGTCGGAGATGGCGGCGACCCTCTCCGTGCGGACGCAGCAGATCATCGCCCACGAGACCAACGTCGCGAGCGTTGCCGACCCGATGGGCGGCAGTTACCTCGTCGAAGCCCTCACCAGCGAATTGGACGCCGCGGCGAGCGCCCTGATCGCCGAGGTCGACCGGCGCGGCGGCGCCATCGCGGCGATCGAGACGGGGTTCACTCAGGAGGCCATCCAGGAGAGCGCCTACCGGTTCGCGCAGGCCGTTGAAGCCGGCCGCCGCGTGGTGGTCGGTGTCAACCGCTTCCAGGGCGACGACGAGGTCGTGGAGATCGTCAAGATCAGCCCTCACCACGAGCGCGAGCAGGTCGCGGCGCTTACGCGGCTGCGGGTGGAGCGTGACGCCAGACGGGTCGAGACCTGCCTCCAGGAGGTGCGCCAGGCGGCCGAGGGTACACGCAACCTGTTGCCGCCGATGCGGGAGGCGCTGCGGGCCTATGCCACCATAGGAGAGGTATGCGGGGTGCTGCGCGACGTGTTCGGTGAGTACCGGCCGGGGTCGCGCAGCTAAACCATGGCCACCCGAGCTCCCAAGGACGCCAGTCCGTCACCGTCGGAACGTCAGATCAACATCCTGCGCAAGCGCAAATACGACGCCATGCACCGGGGCGGCGACCCGGATGACAAGCAGCACCCGAAAGGGAAGCTGACCGCCCGCGAGCGGATCGAGCTGCTCGTCGACCCGGGGACGTTCACCGAGCTCGATGCTTTCGCCGTCCATCGCACCGAGGCTTTCGGGATGGGGGAGAAGAAGATCGCCGGCGACGGGGTTGTGACCGGCTACGGCGCGGTCGACGGCCGGGAGCTGTTCATCTTCTCGCACGACGCGAGCGTCTTCGGCGGCTCGCTGGGCGAGGTGTTCGCCGAGAAGGTCTGCAAGGTCATGGACCTTGCCGTCCGCGCGGGCCGGCCCTGCGTCGGGATCAACGACTCCGGGGGCGCCCGAATCCAGGAAGGGGTCGTCAGCCTGGCCGGCTATGCCGACATCTTCTACCGCAATGTGCAGTCCTCCGGCGTCGTGCCGCAGATCTCGGTGATCGCCGGACCCTGCACCGGGGGCGCCGTCTATTCGCCCGCGATCACCGATTTCGTTTTCATGGTCGAGCACCTCGGTTACATGTTCATCACCGGGCCTGAGGTGGTCCGAGTGACGACCGGCGAGACGGTGGGCTTTGAGGAGCTCGGCGGCGCCGAGGTCCACAACATCCGGAGCGGCGTCGCCCACTTCCTGGACGAGTCCGAGGCAGAGGCCTTCAGCAGCGTGCGCCGGCTCCTCTCCTACCTGCCGGGAAGCAATCGGGAGCGGCCGCCCGCGATCACGCCGGCTGATGACCCGCAGCGGCGAGACCGGATGCTGCAGTCGCTCATCCCGGAAAACCCCAACCAGCCTTACGACATGAAGGCGGCGATCACGGCGGTGGTGGACCAGGGCAGTTTCATGGAGGTCCAGGCGCATTTTGCTCAGAACCTGGTGGTCGGCTTTGCGCGGCTGGATGGAGAGGTGGTGGGGATCGTCGGCAACCAGCCCCGCATCCTCGCCGGCGCGCTGGACATCAATGCCTCGGTCAAAGGCGCGCGTTTCGTTCGCTTCTGCGACGCCTTCAACATCCCGCTCGTCACCTTTGTCGACGTGCCCGGCTTCCTTCCCGGAACAGCCCAGGAATACAACGGCATCATTCGGCACGGCGCCAAGCTGCTTTACGCCTTTGCCGAAGCGACCGTGCCGAAGCTCACCGTGATTACGCGCAAGGCCTACGGCGGCGCCTACGACGTCATGTCGTCGAAGCACATTGGCGGCGATTTCAACTACGCCTGGCCGGCGGCGGAGATCGCGGTGATGGGACCCCAGGCCGCCGTCAACATCATCTTCAAGCGCGAGATCGCGGCGGCCAAGGATCCGGCAAAGAAGGCGGAGCAGCTGGTGGACGACTACAAGGAAAAGTTCGCCAACCCCTATATCGCAGCGGAGCGTGGCTTCCTGGACGATGTCATCGAGCCCCAGGACACACGACCGACACTGATCCGGTCGCTCCACCTGCTCAAGGACAAGCAGGTCGAGCGCCCGCACCGCCGTCACGGGAATATCCCCCTGTGAAATTCCTCGAATACCAGGTGAAGGAGCGTTTCCGGGCGGCCGGAGTTCCCGTCCCCGACGGGCGGCTGGCGCGCACCCCCGATGAGGCGGCGCTCGCCGCTGGCGCGCTCGGCCCGATCGCCGTCAAGGCTCAGGTCCCCGTCGGGGGACGCGGCAAGGCGGGCGGGATCAAGCTCGCCAGCACTCCAGCCGATGCCAAGCGCGTTGCCGGCGAGATCCTGGGCATGACGATCAAGGGCTATACCGTCAAGGAGGTCCTCTGCGAGACCGCGCAGGAAATCACCCGCGAGCTGTACCTGGGGCTCACCCTGGACCGCGATGCTCGCAAACCCGTGTTGATTCTGAGCGCCCAGGGCGGCATGGAGATCGAAGAGGTGGCGGAGACCCATCCCGAAGCGATCGCCAAGCTCCACCCCGACCCGTGGCGAGGGCCGCTGCCGTTCGAGGTGCGCGATCTCATCTTTCGGGCGGGGCTCGGTCCACTGCAATCCCAGCTGACACCGCTGGTGGTGAAGCTCTATGCGCTGGCCCGAACCTATGACGCGCTGACGATCGAAATCAACCCGCTGGCGCTCACGCGCGACGGAGGCCTGGTGGCGGCGGACGGCAAACTCGAGATCGACGAGAACGCGATGTTCCGCCACAAGGACCTGCACGGAGCCGATGACTCCGAAGAGGATCCGTTGGAAGCGGAAGCCAAGCGCCGGAAGCTCACCTACGTACGCCTTGACGGCTCCATCGGGGTGATCGGCAACGGCGCCGGGCTGGTGATGAACACGCTCGACCTGGTCCAGCGCGAAGGTGGTCGCGCCGCCAACTTCCTCGACATCGGGGGTGGGGCGAAAGCGGAGGTGGTGCATAGCGCGCTGGAGCTGCTGGCGAGCGATGCCCATGTCAAAGGCATCCTGATCAACATCTTCGGCGGCATCACGCGCGGCGACGAGGTGGCCCACGGCATCATCGATGCCACGCGCGATCTCGGCCTCACCCTGCCGCTGGTGGTACGGATGACCGGCACTCGTGAAGAGGAGGGACGGCAGCTGCTCGAGGAGGCGGGCATCACGCCGGCGGCGAGCGCCACGGCCGCCGCCAGGAGGATCGTGGAGCTGTCGAGTGGATCCGCCCGATGAGCATCCTCCTTACCCGCGAGAGCCGCGTCATCGTGCAGGGCCTTACCGGGCGGGAAGGCAGCTTTCACACCGAGCAGATGAAGGCGTACGGGACCAACGTCGTCGCCGGTGTGAGCCCGGGCAAGGCCGGGACCACGCACCTTGGCCTGCCGGTCTTCGATACGGTCGCCCAGGCGAAGCTTAAGACCGGGGCCGACGTCAGCGGCATCTTCGTGCCGGCGCCCTTCGCCGCCGACGCCATCATGGAGGCCGCCGCCGCTGGCATCGGACTGATCGTCTGCATCACGGAGGGCATCCCGCTCTACGACATGGTCCGCGCGCGCGCCTTCGTCGTGGATGCCGGGGTCAAGCTGATCGGACCGAATTGCCCCGGGTTGGCGACGTCGGGCGAGGCGAAGGTCGGCATCATCCCCAACCACATCACCACCGCGGGATCCGTCGGCATCGTGTCCCGCAGCGGCACGCTCACCTACGAAGTCATCCAGGGGTTGAGCCAGGCCGGCGTGGGGCAGACCACGTCGGTCGGGATTGGCGGCGATCCGATCCTCGGCCTCTCTTTCAGCGAGGTGCTGCGGCTCTTCAAGGATGATTCCGCCACCCGCGCCGTGGTGATGATCGGCGAGATCGGGGGCAGCGACGAGGAAGCCGCTGCCGAGCAGGTGATCGGCCGGGGATTCGGAAAGCCAGTCATCGGCTTCATCAGCGGCCGCACCGCTCCACCGGGAAAGCGCATGGGTCACGCCGGCGCTATCATCTCCGGGAACACCGGCACCGCGGCGTCGAAGCTGCAGGCATTGACGCGGGCGGGTGCGCAGGTGTGCGACACCATTGAGGAGGTGGTGGCGGCCGCCGGGGCCGCCGTGGGCCAACCGTCAAGCGCCGCTCACCGCTAACCCGTCGGCGCGGAGGGCGAAGCAGGCCTCAACCGGCGGCCCGCGCGCCGCGCCGCCGCCTTCGCCGGTTGCGGCGAGCCGGCCTGGTCCTGTTGCTCGTCGTGGTCGTCCTTACGGTCATCGCCTACCTGCCGGCCGGCAGCCTGACGGCATCGGTCCCGCCGCCGCGCTATGGCGAGGGGTCCCTGGTTTGGCTGCGGACCAACAATGGACAGATCATCGATGGCTACGGGCGCAAGGTGTTGCTCCGCGGTTTCAATGACGATGCGCTGGTCTCCTATCCAAACGATCCACCCGCGCCGCTGGACGAGATGGACGCGACGCTGATACAGCAGGCTGGCTTCGATGTCGTCCGCCTCGGCATCGACTGGGCGCAGCTCGAGCCGGAACGCGGCCGTATCGACTTGGCCTATCTCGACCGGGTCGCCGGCGCGGTCTCAACGCTGAACCGGCACGGCCTCTACGTCATCCTCGACATGCATTTTCGCCTCGGATGGAGCCCGCGCTTCGGCTACTCCGGCGCACCGGCGTGGGCGACCATCGGCGTTCCCAATTGGAATCCTTTGCACTACTCCTGGAGCCCTGCCCTCTCGCCCGCCGCCTTCACCTCCGACACCTATTTCTGGCTATCGTCCGACTGGAAAAAAGACTTTTACCTGACGTGGCAGGCAGTCGCGGCCCGCTTCAAGGACAACGCCGGGGTGGCGGGTTACGACATCTTCAACGAGGCGCATCCGCTGCCGATCCCACCCCGCATCTTCGAGAAGTTCTACCTCTGGCCGATGTTCAAGGAGGCGATCGAGGCGATCGGCAGCGTCGACTCGAATCACCTGTTCTTCATAGAGGGCATCCTGCTGCTCTCCATGAACACCGCAGTCGTCCATCTCAAGGCGCCGAACCTCGTCTATGGCACGCACGTCTACGAGGGCTCCCTGGTCCCGCCCCACTGGAACGGCGATCCGACCTTTCTCCGGCAGCGGTTTAAGCAGCGCGTCAAGGAGGCTGCCGAGGTACCGGCGCCGCTTTGGGTCGGGGAGCTTGGCTACGACCTGGGCGCGCCGGGGGCGACCTCATATATCGACGCTGCCCTCGATGAGGCGGACGATCTCGGGATCGGCTGGGCCTGGTGGCAATGGCGGGAGAGCCGCTGGTGGGGCATGGTGGACCGGGGCGGCCAGTTCGTCAACATGGATGTGCTCCGCCACCTGGCGCGTCCCTACATCATCGCGGCGCCCACGGGCGTCCATCCCAGCCGCGGTGACGGCTTGCGCGGAACCCTGACGATCCGCGTGGACGCGGGGCACGCGGATCAGCCAATCGAGATCGGATGGTCGGCGGTCACGCTGACGGGACCGGCGGTCGCCGGCACCTGCGTCAACAGCTCCCATTGGGACACCACGACCGGACGGCTCACGCTTCAACTCGATCCGGGCGCCGGTTGCCGGGTAACCATACGGGCCACTTGACGCGGTGGCGGGAAGCCTGTAACTAAGAGTGGTAATCGTTTGATGAAGGGGCGGAAAAAAACGCCCCGATTGGGTCGACGTTCCGTTCAGGGAGGAGTCTTATGAAACGACTGATCGTCATTGCGATACTGGCGCTGGGAGCCCTCGCACTCCCGGCGACCGCCACCGCAGCGCCGGCGCGGACCAACCTGTTCATCGCCCACCTCGTGGGGGATCAGGAAACGCCGCCGAACGACAGCCTCGCTCAGGGCGAGGTCATCCTCCACCTCAATGCCGACGGCACCATCAGTTACAAGCTGATCGTCGCCAATATCGACAACGTGTTCATGGCCCACATTCACGTGGCACCGCGAGGCGTCCCGGGTCCGATCAAGCAGTGGCTCTACCCGGTGTCGGGTCCGCCGCCTCATCTCCTCCCGGGTCGGACTGACGGTACCCTGGCTGAGGGGACGTTCACGCCAACCTCGGCGCTGCTCGCTGCGATCGAGAGCGGCGATGCCTACGTCAACGTCCACACGCTGTTGCTCCCCGCGGGCGAGATTCGCGGACAGCTGAGGGCCCAGCACTGATCTGAAAGGCTGGAAGGGGCTTCGCCGGGCGAGGCCCTTTCCTGCGGCTGGGCTTTGCGCGGGACCCTGAAGATCTACGTTGCGCCCGTTCCGAGGTGACCGATCAGGATTGGCGTGGTGGTCGGGAGCTGTTGCTCGCCCGGCTCGATGGTGATCGCCAGGTCATCGAATTGCGAGAGGTCGGCCGAAAGCTGGATCGCCACCTTGCCATCGGGCCCGGCTCCGATCCCCTCGTCCACCGGCACGCCTCCCTTGATGAGCCAGATCTCATAGACGTGACCGGCGGCGAGCCGCGGCAACCCATTCACCGTAAGCACCACCTGCTTCCGATCTTTGAAGTAGATGAGCCGAGCGGTCGCACCGGGTGCGCTGGACGGCGCGCCCTGAAAGCTGTACGCGATCGGTTGTCCGGCCTGGCTCAATAGGTAGCCGAACACGCCGCCGAGCCCGAGCGAGAGTGCGATGGCCGCGGCGATCGCGCCGTGAATCGGTCGCAGCGTCAACAGGGGCCGGCGGCGGATTCGCCGGATCCGCGTGGCGTCGACGACCGGGATCGCTGGCGACTGCTCCCCGCCGGGGCCGGCGTCGACGGCCTGCATGATCCGCCGGCGCAGCTCGGGTGAAGGCTGTCCCTCATCGACGGTGAGAGCGAGGAACGACTGTGTTCTGCTCAGTTCCGCAGCGGCCGCGGCGTGCTCGTTGCACGATCGAAGATGCTCTTCCATGCGACGGGTCTCGTCGTCCGGGAGCGCGTCCAGCGCGTAGGCGCCGAGGAGGTCTTCGGCCTGGCTGCAGTTGATACTCATGCTGTCACTCTGCGGGCCTGGAGGAAGGATCGCATCTTCTCCAACCCCATTCGCATCCGGCCTTTCACGGTGCCCAACGGCACGTCCATCCGCCGCGCGATCTCGGCATGGGTGTAGCCGCCGAAGTAGGCGAGCTCGAGCGTGCGCCGCTGGGCATCGGGAAGCTGCCCGAAGGCCTCCTGGATCTGCCGACGCTCCAGATCGAGTGAGAGGGCCTCCCAGGCGTCCGGGACCTCAGCCCGGCGTTCGATGGCCCCCAGGTGCGTCTCCGTGCGGATCTTCGCGGTGCCCCTTATGCGATCAATCGCCCGATTGTGGACGACGGACAAGAGCCAATTTCGGATGCTGCCACGGGACCTGTCATACGAACCTGCGGCTCGCCACACCCCCAGAAACGCGTCCTGGACCACGTCCTCGGCGGCGCCCCGATCGTTGAGGATTCTCAAGGCAAGGCCGTACGCTTGCTTCCCGTACTGGTCATACAGGCGCCCAATCGCCGCTGCGTCTCCTCGCTGAAGTTGGGCAGCGATTTCGCCATCGACATCCTTCGGCCCGACGCTCATCCCCGCACTATTCTGTTACGCGCGGCGGGTCGCCGCGGATCACCGATCCGTAGGCGTGGTCCGACAGCCACGAACGACCTCTTCCGCAGGGCGGCTGATCCAAGAGGCTCCCGAGCTCGCACACACCTGTGAGAACCCTTAGGGCGCTTGAGAGTGTCCACTCTGCGTGACAATCCTGATGTCCGAAGGGTGGCAATAGACGTGCGAACAAGAGGAGGTTAGACGATGGGTGAAGTAACTCGGCGAACGTTTCTCGCGCGAGCCTCGATGGCTGCCGCGGGGGTGACGGGTGGGGCGGCGGTGATCAACAGCGTGGTTGCCTCGGCGATCCCGGCCGCGGCGGCGATTCCCGCGGTCAGGGGGGTGGCACCAGCGCTCGGCGAAGCGCTGGTCGCGCACGTCAGAAATATCGCGACCGGCGAGGTGGCAGTCTTGATGGGGACCCGCGAAGTCGTCTACCGCGACCGCGCGCTGGTCGCACGCCTCCTGGGCGTGGTGAGGTAACGAGATGTCTTCCCATCGTGAAGCTCCCGGAATCTCGAAGGACCCCGTAGCCGACAACACCGACCTTTATGCCTTCGTCAGCCCGGATAAACCAGACACCGTCACCATGATCGCCAACTACATTCCACTCGAGGGGCCGGCGGGCGGCCCGAACTTTTACGAGTTCGGCGACGACGTCCTCTATGAGATCCACATCGACAACAACGGGGACGCGCTGCCGGATATCACC
>Ga0070698_100000526_pt1 | contig 40872 bp, 30 predicted proteins | sample KBSK1502metaG_FD_65477 | JGI IMG/M metagenome (GOLD analysis project Ga0070698, IMG submission 65477) | Corn, switchgrass and miscanthus rhizosphere microbial communities from Kellogg Biological Station, Michigan, USA - KBS K1-50-2 metaG | ecosystem: Host-associated > Plants > Roots >...
TAAAGCGGACGACTGAAAGCAACCGGCCAGATCCTTTAATCATTTCAACCGTCCGCTTCACGGACTTCCTTCCGTCCTCCGACCGCACCCCAGCGATGAAATCGCTGGGCTATTTTCATGGGTCCGCTAACGCGGACTCATGGACCTACTTTTCGGGCAAGACCAGTTCAAGCTTTAGCTTGCGCCCAGTTTGAAACAATCTAAAGATTGAACTCTAACCGCGCAACTGCTCTCGCAACTTAAACCGCTGCACCTTTCCGGTCGCAGTGTAAGGCAATTCCGAAACAAAAAGATAACGCCGCGGCTGCTTGAATCGCGGCAGCGCACCATCGCAGAGAGCGCGCAGTGATGCTTCGGACAGCTCACCTGCGTCGCTGGCCACGACGAAAGCACACACGCACGACAATCCGTCTTTGTCGAATCCTTCGACGACTGCGGCGGCGTGCACTGCTTCATGACGCAGCAGAACACTTTCGACTTCAATCGGCGAGACCCACTGTCCCGTCGGCTTGAAACAATCATCGCTGCGCCCCTGATGCCACCAGAAACCATCTGCGTCCGTGGCATAGAGATCGCCGGTGCGCACCCAACCGTCTACAAAAGTCTCCGCGGATGTCTCAGCCCGCTGCCAGTAGCGCGCGGCTGCGCTGCCGCCGCGAATCCAAAGATTCCCGGCTTCGCCCGCCGGAGTCACCACGCCCTCATGATCGATCAGCCGCGCTTCGTACCCATGCAGCAATTTGCCGCTGCTGCCATAACGCACATCACCTTCGTGGTTCGACATGAACATGTGCAACATCTCAGTCGAGCCGATTCCGTCCAGCACTTCGACGCCAAAAGTTTTTTGCCAGTCCTCTCCCAATTGCGCCGGCAGGGCCTCGCCCGCCGAAACGCACAGGCGCAAACTCGACGTGTCCAATTCCTGTCCGCCGCGATGATGGTCGAGCAGCATTCTGTAAACGACGGGCACGCCGAAAAGGATCGTGGGCCGGTGTTCTTTGAATATTCGGCTAATCACATTCGGCGAGGGTTTCTCGCGACAAAGAATCGCAGTGAACCCGTTGAGCAGGGGGAAAGTGAAACTGTTGCCCAGCCCATAGGCGAACGGCAAACGCGAAGATGAAAACAGCCGGTCGCCTTCGCGCAGCTCGAGAACTTCCTGACAAAAGGTTTCGTTGGTGTAAAAGATGTCCGCCTGGCTGTGCACGGCGCCCTTTGGTTCGCCGGTGCTGCCGGACGTGTAAAGAATGAACGCATCCGCATCGTCATCCGCGGGAACGGGAAACGCGTTATTGAGTGGACGACGTTTAGCGCCGGCAGAATCCTGGATATTCATTCGCTTGACCGGCGATTCGTAGCGTTCATCGCCCCGGCGCACTGTGAGCAGATTCTTCAGGTCAGTCTGAATGTCGGAATTTTCGAATAAGCTCTCTGCTGTCTTTGCTTCGACGATAGCCGTAGTAGCGCCGCAGTCTTTGAGAATGAAAAGTTGATCTTCGCGGCGCAAAGCGAGATTAATGGGAACCGCGATCGCGCCGAGCGAAATTATCGCGACAAACGACGTCATGAATTGGGGTGAGTCATTCAGCAGAATGGCGACTCGATCTCCCGCGCCAAGGCCCAGAGCACTCAAAGCTTCAGCGACCGCCACCGTTCCCGCACGCAACTCTTCGTAAGTGATCTCCGCATGCTCGTACAGCACAGCCACACGCATGGCGCGATCAGGTAAGAACAATCGATCGAAGAGAGTTTGCACACTCATACTCTTGCTAGCGCATTTCAAGTTCGCGTAAGCATTCCCTCGCTACCGCTCGGGGTTCCGTAACACCATTCTCACTCCGCCGCTTCAAGCCCGGCTGTTACTAAACTCGCTCGGCCTTTGCCGCTGCGATCGTGATTTCAATCTCGCGCACACCCAACGCGGCATGCGTGGCCTTCAGTCTAACCACGCCCGGCTTCTGACCAGCCTTCACCCAGACAGCTCCACATCCGCCCATCAAACTAAATGGATTGTCGCCAATCAGCTCGGCCGGTCCCTCAATCGTGAAGGCGATGGCCGCCGTTGCATAGCGCAGCAGGTTTCCAAATTCATCGTTAACTCTCAAGACCACGCGCGTCGCGTCCGCACCGTCGGCTATCAAGGTTGGGTCATCCGCCAAAACGACGAACTGTTGTTCAATGCCACGGCTTGAATATCTCTTCTCGACGACTTTCTTGTCGCCAAGATAACCTTCGATGCGCAGGTCCTGCGACGGATTACGATTTAGGTCCAGCTGAAAGGGAGGATGCGGGAGATTTGGAAAGTTCACCCGATCAGGATCGGCCTCGGCCACCATCTTCTCGCCGACATAAAACTTGAGCTGATCGCAGTTCGACCAAACTACCGCATTGCGCGTAACGAAAGTGCCATCCACGTTGCGGACACCGAAACCGCTCGTCCAATCACCTTTCGCAGACCATTGAAAGCAAGGTTCCAAAACGATCTCATCTTTCGGATCGGTTTGAGCTTTGTAGAAATAGCCGGCCGGTTTCGGCAAGCGAAAGATGTCGCTCACGCCGTGATAGCAGATCCGATCGCCTGAGCCGAAGTTGTTGTGCGTGTCATAGTCGAAGGCGCACCAGCCGATCCCGCCGGCATATTGCGCATTCGATCCCAGTTGATTGTGCACGCGCGCATGACGCAGCGAATGTTCCGTCAGACGTTCACCCGTGTCATTCATCTTCGTGGGATAGGTATGTCCGATGAACTCAGTATTGAGATAAAGAGGATACTTCGGTGGCTTAAGGGGATAGCCAAAGTCGTTCATCGTGAAAACATCTTCGAGAAACTCTGAGTTGTAGTTGTTGCGAATGCCACCTGTCTGCCGGCTCGGGTCGAGCTGGTGCGCCAGCGCGTTCGTGCGCGTGTAAAGTTCGTGGTTATCGCGCGATTCGTTGATGCGCACGCCCCACAAAATGATCGAGGGATGATTCCAATCGCGTTCGATCATGCGCCGGACGTTGTCCAGGGCGAGGTCCTGCCATGCCTGATCGCCGATATGGTTCCAACCGGGAACCTCTTCCAGCACCAAAAGCCCGATCTCGTCACAAGCGTCGAGAAAGGCCGGCGATTGTGGATAGTGCGAAGTACGTACAAGATTGAGCTTCAGCTCCCGCTTCAGGATCAAAGCATCGCGCGCCTGTACCCGCGCCGGCATCGCCTGTCCGACCCAGGGAAAAGTCTGGTGACGATTCAGGCCGCGCAGCTTCACAACTCTGCCGTTAAGTTCAAAGCCGTGTTCGGTAAAACGCGCTTCGCGAAAGCCTATGCGCCGCCGGTCTTCATCGATGATCGTCGCGCCCTGCTTGATTCGCACCACCACGGTGTAGAGCTGAGGGCTCGACAGATCCCAAAGCTTGATGGCGCCGAAGTTCTCAAGCAGCAACTCCTCGCTGGTCACCTGGGGGTTGGTGGTGTTCGGCGAAAGCTCTTTCCGCGCGGCGCCCAGGACGCGATCACCATCGTGCAGTTCTCCTTCGAGTGTGAGTGCGTTTGATGGCCGCTCAAGATGCGACACGTCGCACCGTATGTTCAGTCGCGGATGATTGGTCAACACATCTTTCGGCTGTGCAAAAATATTACTGAGGTGGGTGGCGGCCACCAGCCGCAGCGTCACGTCGCGATAAATTCCGCCGAAGGTGAGGTAATCAATCGAACCACCGAACGGGGGAATGTCGGCGCGTTCAGTCGAGTCCAGTTCCACCGCCAGAACATTCTCGCGGTCCCAGTCGACAAACTGCGTCAGCTCAAATGTGAAAGGCGTGTAGCCGCCTTTGTACTCACCAAGACGCCGGCCATTGATCCAGACTGTCGACGCCGTCATCGCGCCGCCGAAGTCGACAAAGATGTGCCGCCCGCGGGCTTCCCGCGGCAACCTGAAACGGCGCCGGTAGATCGAGACAAACTGGTAGGCCTTTTCGTCGAAGCTATGCCAAGGCAGTTTCTTGTTCGTGTGTGGAACGGTAATCAGATCGAAATGCGAGTCGTCAAAGCCGCGCGCCGTGTCGTCTGCCGCGCGCGTGGCGCTGAAGCGCCAGTTGCGATTCATCGGCAGCGTCAGCCGTCCGGCCGCGATCATTAGAGCGGGCGACATAATGCCGGTAATGCGCTTTGATTCCAGCGTGACCGCAGCAATGGCGGCGCTGCTTGATTTTAGAAAGTCGCGTCGATCCATTTTGGAGTTTGCAGAATCTACCACAGACAGAGCTGTCTGTATCGCCATAATAGCGGTAGAAAATAGCGGGGCAGTAGCCTGACCGTGAGGGAGGGAGCGCTGGCGGCTTTGCCACGCGACGCGCGTAACGTTTCTGACCTTCCGAAACTCTTCTATTCATCCGTCGGGCTACGTTCGCAACCGTGATTCAGGTGGAACCCTCCCCGACGGTCGGGCTACGGCCCCGCTTAACCTGCCAACCACAATGACCGCCTCTCGCACTCTCGAGCACTTTTCTGAACATGTTCAAAATAATCCTTGACATTCAATAAGAACGGGCCTATCCTGCAAGAGTTGAACGTGTTCAGTTCTAAAGGAGAATGATTATGAACATCGAAATTGCCACTTACCTGACTTATCTCAGCATCAGCATCGCGCTGACCATCTGGGTCGCACACACGCTGCACAAGAACGGCCGCATCTTCCTGGTCGACGTCTTTCACGGCAACGAACCGCTGGCAGATTCGGTCAATCACCTGCTGGTGGTGGGTTTCTATCTCATCAATCTTGGCTTTGTCAGTCTGACGCTCAAGCTGGGATACGAAATCGCTTCGCCTAAAGAAGGCATCGAAGCGCTGTCCGTCAAAGTCGGCACGGTGCTGCTAGTCCTCGGTGGGATGCACTTCTTCAATCTGCTGATCTTCAGTCGCATGCGCCGCCGCGCGACCATGCGCGATGCGCCGCCGCCGGTTTACCCTGACACGTTTACGCCCGTACAGGAGGCCTGAGCCATGTCAACCCTGACTCTTTTGTATGACCCGGAATGCGGATTGTGCCGGCGAGTCCATGGGTGGCTCGCCGAGCAACCCAAGCTGGTCGAACTCAAGATGATTCCGATCAAGACAGACGCGGCGCGCCGGCTTTATCCGCAACTGAATCACGATCTGACGGCGGAAGATCTAACGGTGATCAGCAGCGAAGGCGCAGTCTATTTCGGTCCCAAAGCCTGGCTCATGGTTTTGTGGGCGCTGTGCAAGTATCGCGAATGGTCTTACCGTCTGGCGACGCCGCAGTTGTTGCCGACCACGCGGCGGGTCGTGTCGATGATTTCCGAGCATCGTTATCAGATCAGCCGCGCGGCTGGTTTGACGAGGTGAGCAAAATGAACTCAGTTGAGAAAACCAAATCAACCAGGACGGCGAAGGGCGAGCAGACGAAAGCGCTGATCCTCAACAGCGCTCTCGATCTGCTGGGAGAGCGCGGATACGAAGCGACAACCATGCGGGCGATCGCGAAGAGGGCCGGCGTGTCGCTGGGCAACGCTTATCACTACTTCGGTTCGAAAGAACACCTGATCCAGGCGTTCTATCACCGGACGCATGAAGAGCATCTGGCCGCGGTGCTGCCCGTGCTGGAAAAAGAAACGAGTTTGAAGCAGCGCCTATTGTCGGTGATGCGTTTGAAGATCGCGACAATCGAGCCGTATCACGAATTCGCCGGCGCGCTTTTCAAGACTGCTGCCGATCCGCACAGTCCGCTCAATCCCTTCGCCCAGGACTCGGCGCCCACGCGACGCGACAGCATAAAACTTTTCGAGGACATCGTTGCCGATACAAAGGCGCGCATCCCGGACGACTTGCGGGCTGAATTGCCTTACCTGCTCTGGCTGTATCATATGGGGATTATCCTGTTCTGGATTCACGATTCGTCACCCAAACGCGCGCGCACGCTGAGACTGATTGATCAGACAGTCGATCTCCTGGACAAACTGATTTCTTTGGCGAGCAATCCGTTGATGCGGCCGGTGCGGAAGCGGGCGTTGCGGTTGGTGGCTGAGTTGAGAGATTTGGGATTGGCTGAAGCTTGAGGCGAAACTTAAAGACCTTGTCATGACTTCTGAGACGGAAAGAATTAGGTTTGGAACTTTTCTGGCGCAGGGAGCCGCGGGGAACATCATCGTCACCTATCTCTCGTTCATCGCGATCATACTCTATTTCCCGAATGGTTACGATTTCCTTCTCCTGTTCATCCTTCCGTTCTATCTGATCGTAATGGGCATCAGCGGAGCTGTAATCGGAACCGTGATTTGGCTGGCAGGATGGCTGCTTGAATCGAGGCCAGGGGTCATCTCGCGCGCGGCGATTGGAATTCTCTTTCCCGCCTCACTTGTTGCTCTCGTCGCCTTGCTACTTGGATCGATTCTCGATCAGCGTTTGTTGATGGGCGCGATAGGGTCTGGATTGTTTTGTGGGCTACCGGCGGCGCTCGTGGCTGGGTCAGGATTCAATCCGTGGCGAAGAATTATTTTCGGCTCCGGGGAAGGGCGTGCTCGTCGAGATCTCAGCAGCGGCTTTGCACGCATGGCCGGGTTGCCACTGCGCGTCGCAAGTGCGTTTGGTTTGATGGAGTCGCTCCTTTGGCTGGCCTGCCTGATTTCTTCAAGGCGGCTTGGAGAGGGCTTTAATTACGGTGGCGAAAATTATCTGCCGGCCGGTCTGGCAATACTCTACTTCGCTGTCAGCGGCTTGAACGGTTGCGCGCCTCCCCGCAAGCTGTTTCTCCTGATCACCTCCGTGCTGGTGAACACGCCTCTGGCAATCTGGACGCTAGACCCGCACCGCGCCAGAAATGATGTTACAGACGCTCTGGCGATCATGGCCTGGGCCTTAATTTCCGTCTGGGTGCTCTTTGTCGCGGGCCAGATGATTTCTTCCCGCTCCAACCATTCAACGCTTCGTCAGCGACCGAGACTTATTCCACTCACGCTGTGCGAAGTACAAATTCGACAAGCGCTAAATCGATGGTAGGTGTCTTATGAAGATCATTATTCCCGGAGGTTCAGGTCAAGTCGGAACTGTGCTGGCGCGCACATTTCGCCAAAGCGGACATGAGGTCGTGGTGCTCAGTCGCAAACCGTCGCGCGAAAAATGGCGCACGGTCGCCTGGGATGGCGAGACACTCGGTGACTGGGTCGCGGAGTTTGAAGGCGCCGGCGCGATCATTAATCTCGCGGGACAAAGCGTGAACTGCCGGTACAACGATCACAATCGCCGGGTCATAAAAGATTCCCGAGTGAAATCAACCAGGGTTGTGGGTAACGCGATTGCCCAGGCATGGAACCCGCCACGCGTCTGGTTACAAGCGAGCACCGCCACGATCTACGCACATCGATTCGACGGTGCAAACGATGAAGCCACCGGTATCATCGACAAGTCGGAACCAAATGCGCCGGACACCTGGCGATTCAGTATCGAGGTCGCGACGTCCTGGGAACGAGCGCTGAAGGAATCGCCGACGCCGAATACGCGGCGAGTCGCGATGCGTTCGGCGATCGTGATGAATCCGGATCCCGGAAGTCCGTTCTCAACTTTGGCACAGTTAGTAAAGTTTGGTTTGGGAGGCGCTGCGGGAGACGGCCGGCAGTACATGTCCTGGATTCACGATCGGGATTTTGCCAACGCGGTGCTGTGGCTGATCGAGCACGAAGAACTGGAAGGCCCCGTCAATCTCGCTGCGCCAAACCCGCTTACTAATGCAGAGTTCATGCGGGTGCTGCGATCCGCGTGGGGCATGCCGTTTGGGCTGCCGGCAACAGAGTGGATGCTGGAACTGGGCGCGTTTGTGTGGCAGAGCGAGACTGAACTCATTCTCAAAAGCCGCCGCGTGGTTCCGGCTAAGCTCCTGCAATCCGGATTCACTTTTCAGTTTCCGGCCTGGCCTGATGCGGCCCGTGAGTTGTGCAAGCGCGTGCGCGCAAATGGACGATAGTGGGTCATTTACAAAGTCAAACATTCGAAGAAGGTGGAAAGCGGTCACCACGCGCGAAGCAGTAACAAAACTGCGTAGATGCCGATAACGACTGGTAGGGCAAATTCATATATTGCCTTAAGAACGGAAGTGGGCTTTGAAATAGCTAACCACCAGGCATTAAACCTATGAATTGGCAAGATGACTGGCACTTCTCGGATGTCTTCAGATTCTTTAGCGTGCTCTTTAGCCATGACCCCCTCAGTTACTATATCGTCTATGGCGAAGATTAACGCCGCCCTCCACGCAACCAAGTCCGCTACGGCGTAGACGAGAAAGCCAATTAAGAAAAAAACCACAATACCTGCCAAAGCACGTAGCAGAGATCGCTGATCCGTTTGACTGAACTCAATGCCCAAAGCGGATATCCTTGAAGGAACTAGACCAGATTTTACGATTACGATCCCAATGGCGCTCGCCGACAGAAGGTTCCGTCGCTCAGTTCTTGTCACCACGCTCAACGGGTCTTTGAGTCGCAATTCGTCCAGCTTTGGGTCGTGTAAGGTTGGCAAGGCTCAGATATTTGTGGGACTCTTTCCAAATTGGATTATGAACCGGGGCGTCTAGCAAAGCAACAAAAATGGACAATGGCTTGACGGGACTTTGCGCCTTTTTGATTTACTTACTTTGCGCCTTTGCGTGAAACTATTAACTCAACTTTGGTTCACGCAAAGGCGCAAAGCAAATACGGAAGGCGCAAAGAAGACGGCACTTAGACCATCGTGATTCCCAGGTGCTAAAATGTCGCCATGCGAACCAAACTAATTTTGCTTGCTTGTAGCATTGCCGCGTTGTTGGCTTTCTCACCGAACACCGGAGCTCAGGTGACCGGACAGCCATACCGCGTCAGCGATCGCGAAGTCGCGCGCTTGCTCGATCGGATCAGGAGCAAGACGAATACGTTTCGCGGCAGTCTCAAGAAAGCGCTCAACGACAGCCGTCTTAACCGCACTCAACGCGAAGAAAACATCAACGACTTTGTGAAGGCGTTCGAAGAAGAGACAAAGCGCCTGGACGATCACTTTGATCATCACAAGTCCACGGTCGCGGATGTCGATTCGGTCCTGCAACGCGCTGCGCGGATTGACACCTTCATGATCCTGCATCCGCTCGACGCGCGCACACAGAATGACTGGGGCACGCTGCGCGCCGATCTCGAACTGCTGGCGAACGCCTACAACATTCCGTGGCAATGGGGCGGTGAATACAGGACACCGCCTTTCGTCGAACTACCGTTTCGCATTGATGACAAGCAAGTCGAAGAACTAATCCACCGCATCGAAGCGCAGTCGGACGTGTTTCGTAAGAGTCTGGATGCAGCCCTCGATCAAAGCCGGCTTGACGGCACGCGGCGAGAGGATGACGTCAATGCCTTCGTCAAAGAGTTCTACAAAGAGACCAAGCGCCTGCACGATCATTTCGATGCGCATAAGTCCACGGCCGGCGATGTGCAGACGGTGCTGAATCGCGCCGCGCAGATCGATCAATTCATGCGGCGCAATCGTTTGAAGCGGGATCGGGAAGCACAACGAGAATGGTTACAGTTGCGCGCCCAACTCGACGAGCTGGCGCGGCTTTATAACGTTAGTTGGAGATGGTAGTTACGGAACCGGCGAGTCGGGAGCATTGTCTGCGCATACTTTCAGATTGAGTTTATCACCCGGTCGCTACCGCTCCCGGTTCTGTAACAGTGCGGGTTCTGTAACGCTGAATTGAATCAAACAGCGTTCTCCTCTATCATTGCACGCACTGACATCGGCCACTTTTTGGCCGAATTCAAGACGGGGCCGTAGCTCAGCTGGGAGAGCGCATGAATGGCATTCATGAGGTCAGGGGTTCGATCCCCCTCGGCTCCACCAAACTTCCAAATCAAACTTCTGAAGCGTGCGCGCCAAACGCCGGATTGACTAAATCCCAGTCAACTCCACCACCGGACACAGTATTATCCTGAATCATTCTATGGATCATTCGCTGCTTATCTCGCCATGTGGCGGCCAGTTGGTCAACTTGATCGTACCGGAGGAGGAACGAGATCAACTAAGATCATTGGCCACTCGGCTCCCTTCAATTCAGATCTCGGAACGCACGGCTTGCGATCTTCAATTGCTTGCTTGTGGCGCTTTCTCACCGCTCGATCATTTTGTCGGTAAAGATGAGCACCAAAGAGTTCTTGCGGAGATGCGTTTGCTCGACGGGCATGTTTTTCCGGTTCCGATCACGTTGCCGGTGAACCAGGACTCCGGCGTGCGTCTGGATCAAGAAGTGGCTCTGCGCACTACCCGCAACGAAGTATTGGGAGTCATGACCGTCGAGGAGATATACGAGTGGGACCTCGCCGAGGTGTCACGCAAAGTTTTCGGCACTACCGATCCGAGACATCCTTTAATTGCCGAGATGAATGGCTGGGGCAAATTCAATCTAACTGGAAGTCTCAGGGTCATCGATCTTCCACCATCGTATGATTTTCAGGATCTGCGGCTAACGCCGGCAATGGTCAGGGCAAGGCTCGAAAGCCTGGGTCATGCGAACGTGGTCGCGTTCCAAACTCGAAATCCTCTGCATCGCGGGCATGAAGAGATGACCAGGAGGGCGATGGCACAGGTCGACGGCGCATTACTTCTTCATCCAGTTGTCGGCCTGACTAAACCCGGCGATGTCGATTATTACGCGCGCGTGCGAACCTACAAACTGTTAACCGAACGCTACTACGATCACAAGCGAGTCCTGCTGGCGCTGTTGCCACTCGCGATGCGACTGGCGGGACCCCGCGAGGCGCTCTGGCATGCGCTGATCAGGCGCAACTATGGCGCTAACTATTTGATCGTAGGAAGAGATCACGCCTCGCCGGGCAAGGACTCGAGTAACCGGCCATTTTACGATCCCTACGCCGCGCAGGAGTTGGTGGAGCAATTCAGCGCGGAACTGGGAGTCGGCGTAATTCGCTTCCGAGAGTTCGTTTATGACCCCGGCAGCGAGAGTTATGCGGAAGCGTCCGCTGGTGCAACCGGGCCACGTGGTGTCACTATCTCGGGTTCAGAAATGCGTGAAGAATATCTCAACAAGGGGCGGCAATTGCCGGAATGGTTTACCCGGCCAGAGGTGGGTCAGATTCTTGGCGAAGCTTTCCCGCCTCGCCACCTCCAGGGCATTTGCATTTGGTTCACAGGGTTGAGCGGCGCGGGCAAATCAACCACCGCGGAAATCTTAACCGCGATGTTGCTGGAACTCGGCCGGCGAGTAACGCTGCTTGATGGCGACGTCGTGCGCACTCATCTATCCAAAGGACTCGGATTCAGCAAGGACGATCGCGACACGAACGTCAGGCGCATTGGTTTTGTAGCCGCGGAGATCGTTCGGCACGGAGGCGTGGCCATCTGTGCCGCGATCAGCCCCTACCGCGCGGTCCGCAACGAAGTCCGCAACATGGTGGGCGCCGGTAATTTTTTTGAGGTGTTTGTCGATACGCCGATGGCTGTGTGTGAGCAACGAGACCCGAAAGGGATTTACGCCAGGCGCAGGCGTGGCGAGATCAAATCATTTACCGGAATCGATGAGCCTTATGAAGCACCGGAAGAGCCTGAGTTCATTCTGGATACCTTGACGAATTCCGCGGCAGAGAATGCGCGGCTGATTCGCGACCATCTGACGGGCGCTGGATTCCTGACCAGGTCAAACGAAAAGGTAGTTGAGGCGAAGAACTGAGATGTCAAGACAGGCGCGCCTGCACTGGCACGAGATAGAAGGTTGGTTTCAGTGGCGATCCGCTCAGGAAGAGGCGGCCAAACGGTTTCCCGGAGGCAGTTGTTTCGTCGAGGTTGGAACCTACCTCGGCCGCAGCCTTTGCTCTTTGGGCGAAGTCGTCGAGCAAAGCGGCAAGGCCTTCAAAGTGATCGGAATCGACACGTGCCGTGGGAATGGTCCGGAAGGTTGGCGCTCAAAGGACTATCACGCGGTGGCGGTTGAGCAAGGCGGTGGCACGTTTGCCGGAGCACTGCATAAGAACATTCTGGATTGCGGATATGGCGATGCGATCTCGCTGATCATTTCGGATTCGGTGACCGCTTCCCGCCTTTTCGGCGACGCGTCCGTTGATTGGGTTCACCTCGACGCGCGTCATGACTATCAGAGTGTGAAGGCTGACATTCAGGCGTGGCTGCCGAAAGTTAAGCGCGGAGGTTGGCTGTCCGGTGACGATTACGACGAACTCAAATGGCCTGAGGTCGTGAGGGCCGTTTCAGATCTGCTGCCCGGCGCAAAGGCTTGGTCGACTCAGCAATGGCGCTGGATCGCGGGGTAAGCGCAAACAAAGACCCAAGCGGCCAAGCGTGAAGGGCGAGGAAGAAACCCGCGTAGCGGGCGTAAGCATAAGGCCTGGAGTGAAGCGCAGCGAAACCCCAGGTTGATGAACGGCAACAAACCGAGCGCGCGAAGCGCAAACTTTGCTCTTACTCATGAAGAGGTCGTCGTCCACTTCGCGGGCTCTTGCCTCAGGATTCGATCAATCCTGGGGTTTCGCTCCGCTTCACCCAGGCTTTATGCTACCGTCCGCTCTGCGGACTCAACCAAACTTTCACCAACTTGATCTGATCCGGCCCTCTTTCTCTTAACTCTTTGTTCCCTTCCCTTCGCTCTTCGGTCCGCCGCTCTCGTGCTGAATCGACCTCGCGATACGGTTGAGCGCTTCGTAGTTGACGCTCCAGCCAGCGCACGCGGCGGCGAGTCCTATCACGCCCCCTTCGCCCGAATAAACTTCACGGCCCTGTAAGAAGTCGGCAGCCTGCGTCCAGGCTTCGAAGAAACGCGACTCACGTCCATCCTTAGTGATAGCGACGCATGTCTCGTGACACCAGCGCGCGGTCTTAAGAATTTCAACATCGCCGGTGAGATGTCGAGCCAACTCTTCGAAGGCGGGCCGCCGCCACGATCCGCAGGTGTCGAGATGTTCAGCGACGCTCCGCTCCACGACGGGCAGCACGGCGATACCGGGTGGAAAGGCGTCGAGCCGAGGAAGTTTAGTGATGCGCGAGTCTGCATCCAGGTAAATAGCAGTATCGAAGTTTTCGAGCGCGGCGAGGAGCGCGAACCTCTTGTCGTGATAGGCGGCGGCCCCGCGCCCTGCGCCGGTCGGCGGCAGAAGTGCCAGATAGTCCACGGCCATCGGACCCGTCGGGGCGTGCCGGATCGCTCGCACCGGCAAATCTGCAAAGTCGTCAGGCTCGTCCGTCAAGACGAACCAGGGCACCGCCGGCGCGTCTTCACAGAGGAGTCGTGCTCTTCGTCGATACGGTGCATGAATGGCGAGCGTGCAAAAGGAGATAGTCACAATATCACTCAAGCAATCGGAGTTGCCTCACGCAACCACTTCCGCTGTTCGTCCGACAAAGGACCCGAGCGGCCAAATAGAGGATTCGCGCGAATCGCATCCGCGGCCAGCAGCCAATGATAGTGCACGTGCACGAGATGGGGAAAAACGTTCCTGACCAAGATCGGATCAACCCGCTCGTGCAGAGTTAAAGGATAATTGTACGTTGGCGGCAGTTCAAAGACGCGGCGGGTGCTGCTCCAGATCGCGAGTGACAGTGCTGCCTGATTCGATCCCCACAGTTTGCCGGCGGCGGGTTCGATCCATCCGGCGCCAGCCCTGAAAGAAACGGCTCTAGTGTACGGCCTAAGTCGTTCACGAATGGATCTGAAGAAGAAATCCGACCAGCGGCGCAGGATGCCTAAGCCCCCGCGGACCACAATCAGACCAGCGTTATAATTTGCCTTAATGCGCTGATGGTCGACAAAGGATTCGCCCCAGGGAATCTCGTCGTAATCGACGCCACAACAATGACAAAGGTCCTGCCAGTAACGATCGAACGAATCGGAAGGCCCGCTGGTTGACATTCCTTTGGCGTCGACCGTGCGAGCGGCTACATCAATATCCGGAAGGAGCACAAACTCAGAAGGTTCGCGCAGAAAGAGCGTGTCACTGTCGAGAATCACCAGAATATCGTGTGAGCGCGTCTCCTCAATGTGCGCGGCTGCTGCTACGCGATTCGCAGATCCGTATTCAGTACATTCCGTATTGAGAATTCTGTCGACGTAGGTTGCTCCCAGCTCATCTAATCTTCGCCGGGTGTCTCTGGAGACTGCGTGTCCCGCGCGTGGTGAGAGGGCATAGAGTGAACAGTCGCTGAAGCGCCCTGCATACCGTCTGATGCTTTCGAAAAGAAGCAGCGTTTGTGCTTCAAGCACGCCGCCTTCGATGCACGCGACAAAACCTACGTCCGGGTTCTCGGCCACGCTGTACGATGACGACATAATCGTTGGGGCTGTACGCTGAAGCTGGGTCTGATACCATAGAATCCTACTTTCGCGATCGTCAGACTTAGCAGCAGGAGCTATTAAACGCCATGGACCGTTCGGATGTCGAAACCCGAACTCGCTTGCCTTCCGATCGAAATCCCGCCGGCGCCGCTTGTATTAGCGGAATGCACCGTTCCGGAACTTCGATGGTCGCCCGGCTCTTGCATTCGTGTGGCGTGTTCCTTGGCCCCGAGGACGAGCTGAGCCAGGGGATGCCGCATAACCCTGAAGGCAATTTCGAGAATCGTGCCTTTGTAGAGTTGAACGAATCCATTCTGGCTCACTTCGGAGGGCAGTGGGATGACCCACCACGGTTTCCGAAAGGTTGGGAGTTAACGCCGGAGGTTGGTTCCTTTCTGCAACGGGCTGAAAATCTGTTGGGTGAGTTCCGCCGCCAACACTGGGGCTGGAAGGATCCGCGCAACTCGCTGACACTGCCTTTTTGGCAGCGACTAATTCCCGACTTGAAGGTCATTGCCTGTGTCAGAAATCCTTTAGAGGTGGCGCGTTCACTCTTTGTGCGCGGCGATGTTATCGAGCCGGCCCAGTTTGATTTGTGGATGACTTACTACGACCGGCTGCTTTCGTTGACTCGACCCGATCAGCGTTTGGTCACACACTACCGGTCCTACTTTCATGATCCTCATGCAGAGCTACGACGCGTTTTGAACTGGCTCGGCGTGGAAGCTTCTGACGAGGTGGTCGAGAGCGCGTGCGCTCATATCTCTGCGGGCTTGCGTCATCATTACGTAGGGTCAGCGGAACTGATCGAAGCGCAGACCCCTGATGAAGTGCTCTCCCTTTACTTCAGACTTTGTGCCGAGGCAGGACCAATCTATCTACAGGCGCGGAAACATGAAGCGCCGGGCGAGCAGTGTACGGCCCGGGCGAACGAAGTCAGCGTGCTCATGAAGGAACTCCAACAGTTGAGATCATCCTATAATGAGATTCTCAATTCGAAGTCATTCAGGTTCGTCTCCTGGCGCTGGCGGCTGCGCCCTCGAAAGTGACCTCGAATTATTGCCGGCCGTCGCCGGCCTTTATGTAACAATGCTCGTAACCGCCGAACAGCGCGAACACTTTGCACGTGAGGGTTATCTGATCTTTGATCCTGAACTGAGTTCTGACCTGCTGGATGGCATCATCGCCGATTTGAACGGAAAGTATGACGAGAGTGGTCCTCCGCTTAACGTGACTTATCGCGATCGCACTCGTATTCAGGATGCCTGGAGAATCAATGCGCTCGTTAAGTCCATCGCGCTGGCGCCAAAAACGTTGTCCTTGCTGCAAGGACTCTACGGCCGGAAACCTCTGCCCTTTCAGACTTTGAATTTCCCCAAAGGCACTGAGCAGCCGGCGCACGCGGACGCGATCCATTTCAACTCGGTGCCACCGACTTTCGCGTGCGGTGTGTGGGTGGCATTGGAAGACGTCGATATGAACAATGGGCCCCTAACGTATTACCCCGGCAGCCATAAACTTCCCGAGATAACGATTGCCGATCTCGAAACATTTCGCCAGCGAATCAAGTTGAGACTCTCGCGCCGCCCAGTGAAAAAGAGCGACTTCTACCCGACTTATGAACGGTTCATCGCGCGCGTGATCGAGCGGCAACAACTCCACCCCAGTTTTGCCACGATTAAGAAAGGACAGGCCCTGGTCTGGGCCGCTAATCTCTTGCACGGCGGCGCAGTTCAACTTGATAAGAGCCGATCGAGACATAGCCAGGTGACGCATTACTTCTTTGAAGATTGCCGTTACTACACTCCCATACTCAGTCGCGGCGCAGCGATCTCCTGGAGGAGGCCGGAGTGGATCGAGTGATCCCTTAAAGCCTAAAGTATCTGAACTCAACCACCATCTGGAAACGATTCTCCTGATGTTTCTGAAAAAGTTCGCCAAACTGGCAATCAAGATCGGCGGGTTGATTGTCCTGCCGTTGTTGTTGGTCGAAGTCTTAATGATCTCGATCCATATTTGTTCTTGGGCCGTTATGAGTACGATCCCGACTGGGTTTCCGCGCTTACTTTCGCATGGCTCCGGGGCTCATGGGCGACGACGAGCGCCTCGCGGAATGCGGACGAGCCGTCCGCGCTCCCAGCAAGTAACCCATCTTGACCTTCTCGATTGATTATCTATAGACTCCGCTTTTCCTTTGAGACCGGAAAATCAGGCACTTACCGATGTCGTTGGCGGAAATTTCGCTGGTTCTTGAATTCGATTAGGATTGTCTCCAAACAGTCTATGAGCTCTATTGAGGAGGCAAACGCGATGGCGTCAGATCTGCCGGTCGGGATTTCCGCGCCGCCGCTCCCGGCCCCATTCAAGCATCTCCCGGCAGAACCGGTGACTAGAATCCGGCCGCCGAGTTTTTGGGAGACGGTTGATCTCGCCGAGCTTTGGGCGCACCGCGAAGTGCTTTACTTCCTGGTTTGGCGTGACCTTAAAGTGCGTTACAAACAAACCATTATCGGCGCCGCATGGGTTGTCTTGCAGCCGATCGTGATCACTGTAATCTTCACGATCTTTCTCGGTAAGCTGATCAAGGTTCCTTCGGATGGCGTGCCGTACCCAATCTTTGCTTACACCGCCCTGCTGGTCTGGACATTTCTCTCCAACGCAATTTTGAGCAGCAGCTACAGCATCGTAACGAATGCTCAAATCATCACGCGCGTATATTTTCCACGCCTGCTGATCCCGGCGGCGGCGGTCGCTGTGCGCCTGGTCGATCTGATCATAGGTTCGCTCTTGCTCCTGGCCTTGATGATTTACTACCACGTGCCTCTAACTTGGAACATCTTGATGCTGCCCTTGTTTGTGCTGCAAATCTCCGCCCTGGCATTGGCGGTGGGCATCTGGGGCGCGGCCTTGAATGTTCGTTACCGCGATGTCGGCACAGTGCTGCCCATCGTGCTTCAGGTCTGGATGTTTGTTTCCCCGATCGTCTATTCATCCAGCATCGTGCCCGCAAGATCTCGTCTGCTTTACTCTCTCAATCCGCTGGCTGGAATCATCAGCGGTTTCCGCGCATCATTATTCAATCTATCGTTTGATTGGTCGAGCATTATTATCTCCGCCGTAATCACGTTGCCACTGCTGGTCCTTTCAATTGATGTTTTCCGTAGAATGGAGGCCAGCTTTGCCGATGAGGTTTAGATACCGGACAGTTTGAGCTCGTTAGTCCTCGACTTCAAAATGAACCCTATTATCAAAGCTGAGAACCTCGGGAAAAAGTACCAGCTTGGTCCGACGGAAACCGTGCGGCCCACTCTGCGCGAGGTGTTTAAGAATTCGGTCAAGAGCAGGGTGAAACAGATCTCCGGCCGTAAGAGATCGCGTCGCCCTTCTGTCTGGGCGATAAACAAGATTAGCTTTGAAGTTCAGGCGGGAGAAGTATTAGGCATCATCGGACCAAATGGAGCGGGCAAGTCAACGCTGCTTAGAATTCTGGCGCGCATCACCAGACCAACGACCGGCCGGGCCGATCTCTATGGACGCACCGGAAGCCTTTTGGGTGTCGGCACAGGTTTTCATCCAGACCTGACGGGTCGCGAAAATATCTATCTCAACGGCGCTATCCTCGGCATGAGGAGAAGTGAGATCACGCAGAAGTTTGACGAGATTGTCGCGTTTGCCCAAATCGATAATTTCCTGGACACTCCGGCCAAGCGTTATTCCAGCGGCATGTACCTGCGACTGGCGTTTGCAATTGCGGCGCATCTGGATCCTGACATCCTGCTTTTGGACGAGGTTCTGACCGTCGCCGATGCGCCGTTTCAGAAAAAATGCCTGCGCAAAATAAAGGACGCCAATCATGAAGGCACCACGGTGCTGTTCGTCAGTCACAATCTGACATCAGTCCAGGAGCTGTGCAGCCGCGCGTTGTGTATTCAATCAGGTGAACTTCGCGATGAGGGAAAGCCCGAAACTGTGATCGCGAATTATTTGAAAGACGTTTCGGAAATGGGGCCGTAGCCCGACCGTGATGATTCGAGATTTTGTTATGCCACGTGTCAGCGTAATCATTCCGACATTCGAACGACCGCATCTGCTGGCGCGCGTCGTGGCCAGCGCCCGGGCAGCCGGCGCCGACGTGGAGGTTATTGTCATAGACGATGCCTCGACAGATGAAACCGCCGCAGTCTGCCGCGACTTGCCGGAGATAAACTACGTTCGAGTCGAGCGAAATCAGGGCGTCGCTGGTGCGCGCAACATCGGCATCATGGTGAGCACCGGCAAGTACATAGCCTTTCTCGACGATGACGATCTTCGGCTTCCCGGTTCGCTCGGCCTCCAGGTTGAAGCCCTTGAGGCACATCCCGAAGCCGGGTTTGTTTGCGGCGCAATGATCATGGCCGATCAGGAACTTCATCCCAACGGCGACGTCGTGCGGCCGCGCCAATCCGGAAGCGATGCGTTTTGGGAACTCCTGGAGCTGGATTTTCCGGTGATGCCTTTGTGCACGTTGATTCGCAAAGAGTGTTTCCTTCGTGCCGGTTTGCTTAACCGCCATATCAGCGGCGTTGACGACTGGGATATCTTCACGCGGATTGCGGAACTGTATCCGGTGCTTGTCATCGAGACGCCTGTGGGCATCTACCGGCAACCGACCCCGGTTTCAGGTCAGGGCTCGTCGGCTCGAGCTGCGCAACTTCGCGTTGCGGCCCGTCATCAGCTCAAGCTGCTGCGACTGCCTCGCGCAGCGGCTGCCCCGTTTCGGCAGCGGCGAGCAAGTCGTAAGCGGATGATGAATCGTATCTCTGAGAATTTACTTTGGACCGCGCTGACGCAATATCTGCCGCATGGCAGACTCAGGCCCGCTTACGCAAACATCTCGATTGCCCTGAGCCTTGCCCCGTTGAGCGTGGTTCGTCCCGGTCCGTATAAGAAGCTGGCCAGGAATCTATTAACGAAGATGCGGCTTATGAAAGCGTGATCGGATTTGGTTCAGAGTTCAATCTTTAGCTTGAAATCTGAACGATTGAGTCTATGCCGAAAGTAAGCATCATCATTCCCACTCACAACCGGCCGCGCCTGCTGCGGCGGGCCATCAACAGTGCGCGCGCATCCGGCAGCGAAGTCGAGATTGTGGTGGTGGATGATGCGTCCTCGGACGAGACTGCCGAGACTTGCAGATCCATTTCGGATATTACTTATGTGCGCGTTGACCGCAATCAGGGCGTCGCCGGCGCGCGCAACATCGGACTCGTCGCCAGTCGCGGCGAGTATGTCAGCTTCCTGGACGACGACGACCAACGGTTGCCCGGCTCTGTCAATAAACAAATTGAGGCCCTGGAGAAAAACCCGGACGCCGTAATGATCTACGGTCAGGCCATACCCGAAGATCCGAGCGGGACGAGGCATCAACCTTATCCCGCCGAATGTCCGCAGGGGGATATCTTTTGGGAACTGCTGACTCGAAATTTTGTTCCCTGCGGCAGCGCAGTTTTTCGCCGCGAGTGTCTGTCTCGAGTGGGTCTGCTGGATGAAGGCATCTCCGGGATTGATGACTGGGACTTGTGGGTGCGGATTGCAGAAATATTTTCGATTGCCGCTTTCGAAACACCAGTAATGATCTGGCGACAACCAACGCGGACTTCAGCTCAAGGCAGTTCCTGTACGGTTGAATTGATCGAGCAAGGCCGGCGCCGCTTTCGACAACGTTGGCTCAAGCTCCCGCGACTGACGAGCGCCACGCAAGACAGACAGCGTGAGGCCTGGCGCAGTTTTTCAAATAACGTTTCCGAGCACCTGGTCTGGGAAGCTTTCAGCGCGCTCGGCAAATTCGAGCTGCGGTACGCCGGCAAGAGCGCGCTGACCGCTCTGCGTTTGCACCCGACTGCGCTGATCGACCTGCTGCGACGCTGGACGAGCGCGTCCACGCTGGATATTCTCTTAACCTCTACCCGCACTCGTGGCGAACTGGCGAACGCCAAGGCGCATTTCAAGCGAATCCGTTCCAGCAGAACTTGATGATGAAGGTTATCCTTTGCAAGAGCCACCTTGTCGGCGCGATGAGTGGCGCTGATGAAACGCTGGTCACCTATGCCGATCAGCTGCAAAAGGCCGGGCAAGCGGTTTCGGTTCTGCTGATGTACCTGCACGCGGAAGAAGACCAATACTACCAGCGCCTGCTGGAATCCAATGTTCCGGTTTCATGGATTGCCTCAAACCTCGCCAAGAGTTCCGTGGGCGCAGGTCGCAGACTGGCCAGCCGCATGTTCTACAGCTTTCCTGGTTCGAAGCCGTTTATTCGGCGGAAGACTCAGCCGCTATTGAACGCGATGGCTTCGCGCTATTACCGCCCGTGCCGCGATTTTCTTGAAAGCCAGGCGCCTGATCTGGTGCATGTGATGACGCCGGATGCGAGCGCCATGGTTATGATCCGCGCCGGACACGACGCGGGCATTCCGGTGATCTATCAGGAGCTCGGTATTCCTTTTCATCCCCCTGGTTTTGAGTATTACCGCGAGTTCGCTTCCGTTCTGCCGCTCTGTGCTGAAGTCGCCGCGCTGTCACCAAGCCTATTCGCAGATTGTCGCGAGAAGCTGCCCGGTTCGAAGTCTCTGTCGGTGCTTCCGATCATGTCTCAGGAGTTGAGCAATGGCGATCAGCCCAATCGTCACCCTGATGCCAAAATCATTTTTGGTTATGCGGCCCGCATGGAAGAATTAAAAGGCCCCCTGGTCCTGATGGAAGCGATGGGGGTCGCTTACCGGCAATTCGAAAACATCTCATTGAACATTGCCGGCGATGGCTCGCGCCGTCAAAAAATTGCGGCGCGTGCCAAGGCCTTGAACGTCGCCAGCCGCTATCGTTATCACGGCGTTTACACTCATCCCGAGGAACGATGCGCATTCATGCGAAGTCTCGACGTTTTTGTCATGCCTTCTTTCACTGAAGGCACTCCGAACAGCATCGTCGAAGCTATGGCCCATGGGATTCCGATCATTGCTTCGCAGGTGGGCGGCGTCCCCGACATGATCGGCGACGACGCCGGGCTGTTGGTACTGCCGGGAGACGTGAACGCTTTGGCGCAGGCAATGCTGCGACTTGCTCGCGACGAGGAGCTTCGGCAAACGATGGGACGCGCTGCTTACGAACGTTATCAACGCTACTTTTCACCGAACGCCGTGCTCCCGTTGATGCTGCAAACCTATCAGAGGGTAAGCGGCAACGGACACTACGTCGCGCCGGCTTCGGGCAATGGGCATCTTCATCCCTGGGCTGACGCCCCGTCAAAACGGGCCAGTGGCCCGACCGTGAGGGAAGGCCCCTGAGTTAGCGGCAGGTAGAGTCTGAGCCCTCCCCTTACGGTTGGGCTACTGCCCCGCCGTGGTGTCCCGAATACAAGAATCTCGAGATCGAAAACCAATGAATGTTCCTTTTCTGGATTTAAAAGCTCAATATCGTGAACTTCACGAGCAACTCGATGCGGCTTATCGTCGCGTGGCAGAGTCGGGCCGCTTCATACTCGGGCCGGAAGTCGAAAATTTCGAATCCGAGTTCGCCGCTTACTGCGAAGCTAAGCATTGCGTCGGAGTCGGCAACGGTTTGGATGCTTTGCACCTGATTCTGCGCGCGGCTGAAATTGGGCCGGGTGATGAAGTCATTGTTCCCGGGAACACTTACATTGCGACATGGTTGGCGGTGTCTTACGCAGGAGCAACTCCAGTTCCGGTTGAGCCGGACGAGCGAACCTACAACCTCGACGCCGAAAAAATTGCAGCGGCGATCACCGAGCGCACACGCGCGATCATGGCCGTTCATTTGTGCGGCCAGCCGGCCGACATGGATGCGATTAGCGAAGTTGCGTCGCGCCACGATCTAAAAGTATTTGAAGACTGCGCGCAGGCTCACGGCGCGCATTACAAAGGCCGGCGCGTGGGTGGCCTCGGATCCGCGGCGGCGTTCAGTTTCTATCCCGGCAAGAATCTGGGTGCGCACGGCGATGGCGGCGCGGTTACAACCAACGACGATGAACTCGCGCGCCGGATTCGATTGATCGGCAACTATGGATCTGAAGCCAAGTACTACAACGAAACCAAGGGACTCAATTCACGTCTGGATGAATTTCAAGCTGCGTTTTTGAGGGTTAAGCTGGCGCGGCTGGATGAGTGGAACGATCGCCGCAAGCAGATCGCCAAAGATTATTTATCGGCGCTCGAGGGTTTGACCAATCTAACTCTGCCGCACGTCCCGGACTGGGCCGATCCGGTCTGGCACTTGTTCATGGTGCGTGATCCGCAACGCGACTTACTTCAAAAGCACCTGACCGCGAGTGGCGTGGGCACGATAATCCATTATCCCGTGCCGCCGCATTTGCAGAAGGCTTACGTGGAACTTGGTTACACGCGCGGCGCGTTTCCGATTTCCGAGAAGCTGGCGGATGAAGTCCTCAGTCTGCCCATGAGTGCCCATCAGACACCGGAAGAAACAAGCTATGTAGTGCAGCAGTTATCAAGCTTCAGTACTCAAGCTAAGGCTGGGAGCGCGGACGGCTCGTCCGCTGCTTAGAAAAAGCACTTATAAGTCCATAGGATCTTTCGCGCTTCGCGTCAATGCGGGCGAGCCGTCCACGCGCCAGGCCCGCCTTCAACCGACCTTCAAGGCCGCAGCTCGCATGGGCGCAGTAGCCCTTTCAAGCACGACAAATTGCAGCAGAAAATTCAGCACCAGATGAACGCTGGTCGCGATTGCCAGACCCATTAGTCCGTAGTGAAGAAAGGCGATCACCTTGATCGGAATGTAGATTGTGAACGTCCAAATGAAGAGGTTGGTGGGAGTCCTGGTGTCACCCATCGCGTAAAAAGCAACCGCGGTCACTTGTCCGACAGTGCCGCCCACCAGCACGCCGATCAATGCGATCATTATTAACCAAAGCGAATGTACATTCTCTGCCGTGATCCCTCCATGTCCGATCAAGAGACGAAGCGCTGATTCGCCAAAAACCAGCAGGAGCGCGCCCCCGAAAACCGAAATGCAAGTCATCCACAATAACCGCCCGCGATAAATGTGTCTGAAACCGGGCCAGTCGCCAGCCTTCGCGGCAATCGCCATGCGCGGCACGGTTGGGGTTGAGATCGCTTTGGTGATGACCAGATTAATCGCCGAATAGATTTGCTGTCCGATGTAGAGCGTCGACAGGTTGCCCGCGACACCCATTGAAGTTAGAAAGCGGTCAATCAACGGATCGGTTTTGGAATAGGTCTGGCCGAAAAGAAATGGCTTGATGCGGCGCCACGCTTCATTCATCGCGTATGAGTTCAAGTCTGGCCTTTGCCAGCGCCCCAAAACCGGCATCAGCAACGCTACCTTCAGTCCCAGATTCAGGACGGTGGCCCACGCAGCAGCCACAATCCCCTGACTTGGCAGCAACCAAAACAGGTACAAGAGTGCTGCGATATTTGCCAGCATCGATGACACTTCAGCCCAGATAAACTTTTGTCGCGCGTAATAAGCCGACCAGAGTACGGCGACCGAAGCGTTGCCCACCATCGCGAGTAATTGAATGCGGCTGAGGCTGGTGGTGAGTTGCTTTGCGTGGTCCGAAAATCCGGGCACCATCAGTCGCACCCAGTACGGAGCAGTGACGCCCAGGGCGATTGCCAGCAAACTTGAGAGGACAGTGACGGCCAGGAAGAATCCCCAGGCGTCGCGGTGAAAACCCGCTTCATCCTGGGTGGCGAGCAGTGGCACCAGAACCTGCATCAGCGAGAAGCTGACAACCAGGAAGACTAGTTGCGGAAGTGCTCCGGAAGCGAAAAGAGAATCCGTTTCGATTCCTACTCCCAGACGCGTCACCACATACCAGGGCATCAGCACGGCCAGAATGGCGTTGGAAATTGCCAAGGTGCCGAGAATGAGACTTAACTTGATCAACTTTGAATGTTTCCCGACGGTTCTTCCAGTCCAGGAGCGTGTTTGGCGATTACCGCTTTCGATCTTGCGCGCATCAGGGAATCGGCGCCGCTCGCACCCAAAACGATCAGCAGGATCCAGAATGGATAGCGCAAACGGTAAAGGGCGCCCATGTTCGCGACCACTAATCCTAATGCCACGGCGCCGGCGGTGATCACCAGAGTCAGAAACCACGACGAGATTTGTCGTCGCTCACGCCAGAGACTAAACAGGGCGAGGCCTTCAATTCCGTAAATCAACAGGGTCTCAAAACCCGCGAGCAGCCGGCCTCCCGAGCCAACTGCTTTACCCGCCGAGATCCACATATTCGGAAAAGGCGCCAGGAACCCAATCTCCGTCGCCCGCGGAACATAGCGAATAATATCAGCCCCGCTGTCGAAGTGAACGTCCTGGTCAATGTCCGAGCCACCTTCGGAAGGAACGGTTTTGCCGGATTCATCCACTCTCAACCCAAAGGCTTGCCGGCGGATCGCAATCTGCTCGTTGACTGTCAACTTTTGAATGTCCTCGGGCACTATTAATCGCGGGCCATTAAAAACCTGCTGATCATGAAATGTCTTTTGAAAACGAGGGGTGATGATCATCGCCGCGATCAATATTATTACGAACAAAGCGTTGCCGGCCGCAAAGCTTCGCTGACGGACGAACCGCACAATAAGAAATAGAACTGTCAGGATGGTTATGACCCAAAGGATGCTCCACATTGGCAGCCGCACGATCCTGATCAGTACGATTGCTGCCACCGCGGCCAGCCCAATGAGAATACCCTTGAACCATCGGTAGTCTCGTTTCAGACACAATGCGATGCTTAAGATCAAAATCAGAAACGCCGTAATCAACAACGGATCTCGTAATAACTGAGTCGTATGTAAGAGTAGCGACGGCCAGAGTGCCACGATGACAGCCGCCCCGAGCCCGGCTCGATAATTGAATACGACGTCGCCCAGCTTGAATACCAGGAACAGAATCGCCAGGTAGTAGATCAGATTCAAGGGCTCAATCTTAAGCACATTAAAACTGGCTTCACCGTTAAGCGCAGCTGCCGGCAATGAATAGAGCCTGACGTGCAATTGGGTGGGCCAGGTTGCCCATGCGATTACTCCCTCTTTTCTAAGCACGCCGCAGAGTTCGTTGACTTCCGTCTGGTACGTCAATCCGTCAGAAGCGAAAATCCCCAGACCCTCTTGCTCGAACTGACCAGAGAACACTCCCGTCCTGCCGATCATCAAAACCGTCGCCGTCAACGAAAGGTGGAGGAGAGCAGCCGCGAAAAAAAAGCGCCGCAGAGTTGCACGCCGGGATGAGGACAGCTTAAGCCAGCGCCCGTTCTTGGTTTCTGAAATCAGCTTTTGCATGCTCGATTGAAAGAATCCCGCAGTGTTCGTGAAATGAGGTCTGTGCCGGATCCTCAGACTTGTTTGCCATAGGCATCCGCCCGTTGGTCTCTTCGCTTTTTGGACATGAGTTCTAGCGTCCGCTAATATTAAATCGTAAGTGATTAGAAGTCATGCTGAGAACTCTGGCCGCAGCGACTCCGGCTAATCCATGGCTGCGGACCTGGAAATAAACGCGCGGCATCTCCTCCACAGCAATGGAAATCCCTGACAAATGAATTCAAATGACACGTCCGCTGCGATCACTGGCTCGCCGCGGCAGAGGTTGATTGATTTCGTCGCTGCGTTTTTTCTGTTCCTGTCCACCGCGCTGGTTGTCGTCTGGCAAAACTCGCGTCTGGCTGTCCTTTGGGATCTCAGTTATACGCTTGAAAACTCATACCGTATTTCACTGGGCGATATTCCCTATCGCGATTTTCCTTTTGCGCACGCGCCGCTGACATTTCTGATTCAGGCTGCGATTATCAAAACGACCGGACGCGTTTTCTGGCATCACGTCGCGTACTGCGCAATCGTGGGTGGGCTGTCGACCATTCTTACCTGGCGCATCATGCAAACGGTTTTGCGTGGGGCCGTGACCCATTTCCGGCTGCCGGCGTTCGTGCTGGCCCTGCCGCTGATTCCTCTCGGTGTCTACTGCGTCTTTCCACATCCTTTTTACGATCCTGATTGCACCTTCGCGATCCTGCTCAGCGTTTTCCTGCTGCAAAGGCTCGACCTTAAACCGTCTTCCGTCACGCGTGCCCTGCTCGCAGGGCTGGCGCTGGTCATTCCCTTGTTCGTTAAGCAAAACACCGGGTTGCCATTTCTTTCTGCCGCGGCTGTCTTGCTTATCGCCGTCCTCTTGATTGTGCGTCTGCGGAAACAAACAGTGCGCCCGTACCTGTTGACACTGGCCAGCGCTATGCTGGGGTTAGCGGTCGCGCTCCTTTTGATTCAATTCAAGGCCGGACTCAAAAACTATTGGCGTTGGACGATTCAGTTTGCGGCACAGCGCCGAACTCCTGCTCTAAATGAAATGCTGGGCATCTATGCGGGCAAAACGATCCTGCTGTGGCTGGGGTTCATTGCTGCCGGAGTTATCTTCCTGTGGCTTGGGCGCCGCCGCAATTATCTTTGGGTGTTAGTGTCGGCATTACTGGTCGCCGCGCCTTTTATCTGGCCGGCGATTTATCTCCTGCGCGATCGCGATTCTTCAGAGAGAGCTGATCGCTTGCTGGCCGTCTGGCCCGTGCTGCTGATCTTTTCCTTTCTCGTCGCCGTAGTCACGATTAAGAAACGACGCGGGGTGGCGCTGGTCATGCCTTTCCTGATCATCGCTGCGATCCACGGAGCTTTCATGTCGCAACAGCTTTGGGGATCGACCTATGCCATCTGGCCTTTGTTCATGATTCTGCTGGCAATGACGCTCGCCAGCCTCGCTCGTCTCCGTTTCAACGCGGAACTTGTCCTGCAACCCGGCGATCGTCGTTTGGACGCGGGACTTGTCCCGCCAGCAATTGGGCGGACAAGTCCGCCCTCTAAACGGATTAGAGATCTCGCTTCCTGGTTCGCGATCCCGCTTACGGTCATGGTCGCTCTGTCGCTTCTAATCTCCGGCGGGTTTTATGTCTGTTCACACGAGCGTCTGGACTACGCCAACCTCGACGAAGGCGAGCTCAGGCGATCGACCCTGCCACAGTTGAAAGGCCTTTCGATGCGCGGGGACTGGAATCCGAATTTCGAAGAGTTGGTTCGATACTCCGAGCGCGAGATTCCGCGTGACGAAGGTATCCTGATTCTGCCGGGCGAAGATCCTTTTTATTACGCCACCGGCCGCCGGCCGCGCTTTCCGGTGCTGCTGTTCGATCACACCGTCAATCCATACTCTCCGGAAGAACTTCTCCGGCTGGCGCGCGAGCGCGACATCCGCTGGCTGATCGTCAAACAGGATTTGCAGGATGAAGACGAGTATGTTGAGCAGGAACGGGATCGAATAACTGAAGTGCTCGAGCAGGAGTTTGAGCAGGTCCAGAGCCTGGGCAACTACGATATCTATCGACGGAAGGATCCGAACACTTCCAAAGACAACAGCGACGATGATGACGATACTAGTCCAAACTAACCTGGTAGATTTGATCAGCGATAACCAGTCGGCGCAGCCGACGGAATATCGATAGCCGACAGCGCAAGCTTTGGGTAGGTAGCGAAAGTAACGACGAAGCCCCACCGGGGGCGACATAACAAAACAGCGACCCCCGCTCGCTATCAGATAACGTTTGTTCGGCGCCGATTATGCCGCCCGCGTTCGCGGGCTCAATTATTGCCGTGGTTCGCTAACCCACAGTTTGCGCTGCGGGCTATTGGCGTTCCGCCCGCTGCGCGGGCTCGGTTGTTATTACTTCGCTACTGCTCAAATTCAGCAATGGCGCGTCGCAGCGCGCTAATCGAATCCCGCCGAAACCGCTCCTGAAAATGCCGCGCAAACGGATAACCAATCCGCGCCAATGCTGCTCGAGGTTTCGAGACGGCCTTGATCCGATAGATAACGTCTTCCGTCTCCGGCTCCAACATCACTTCAAAAATCTCTTCGCCCAATTCCACATGATTGGTCAACGTTCCATACGCAAACCCAAAGCTCGATCCCGGGTGACGATCGCCGAGGCCATACACGATGCGGCATCCGTTGAGCGACCAGAATCCCAGATGTCGAACCAGTACCGCCACGACTGTTCCCGCTTCAATCGAAGCCCCCTTTGGAAACACTTCAGCCCAACCCATTTCGTAGTGTCGCCATTCGCTGAGCGCCCTCTTCGCGCGCTCAAACGTTTGCCGGCCGCGCCCGATCACTGCGCTCGCCAGATCCGCATTGAATCCCGGGGGAGATTGTCTGGCAATACCGACTGGATCGTAAGAGAGTGGAAGCTCGCGCGATTGATCGAGGAACTCAACGATTTCGGGTTGAGAAGGGCGGCGGATTAGGAACATGTCCATCACCCAAGCAAAAACTTCAACAACCCACCCGCGGCAGAAAGACCGCTGAGGCGATCTTCATCCAGGGAAGAGGTCCAGAGCGATGTGCCGCGATTGGCCGCGGCAAGTTGCTCGGTGTGGAGTTGTTGACGCTCCCATTCGATCTCTCTCTTTTCTTTCTGCCGTGAGGCTTCCAGGCCGCCGGCGCGAATGAACTGCACGATGCCGCTGAGTTCATCACGATCGAACCAGGTGCCGTGGCCTTTGCAGACGTCTACGATTACTCCAGAGCAACGCGCAAAATTGATCCGGTTCATCAACACGCCGCACTGCGGGCAGGGAGCATAGCTAATCTTTGCAGCGTCCGCCGCCGGCGAAGCGTGCGACGGGGCGATAGCCGCCGTGCCCAGCACAGCCGATTGCTGTTCACGATCGACGCAGATCTTTTCGAACGCCGCCACCTCGACCCAAAGCCCCGCGCACTCTTCGCATTCGCGCATGGCAACGGTCCCCAGCGTGATCGATCTCATTTCGCTCTTGCATCGCGGACACTTCAATACCGGCAGTTCCGCGGCCGTCGCTTGCGTCGCCGCAGCTCCGCAATGCGGGCAGTGCTTGCTGCCAATGAACATCATGGCGAAACATGATGGACAGGCGACTGTCGCGAGTTTTGAGTGGCAGTACTGACACTGCGGCGAATCAGAAGAGATCGCCGCGCCGCAATTTGGACAGTTGAGTGTTGCAGCCTGCATCCGCTGCATTGTATCAGTTTGTGGTGTTCGTCTGAATTTGATCCGTTCAGCCGGCGCTGCGGATCCCCGGGCTTGAATTCGCCTTCCGCTTTCACCTCGATGAGTTGATCGTCAAGCGCTATAAAGCGAAACGCGGGGTTAGTTCCCGCAGTCTCGCGAGGTAGTGTTTGTGATTGTCCAGGTCGCTGATTCCTGACAAGACGCGACTTGATACATAAAGCAGCCGTCCTTGTCTTCGGCGATGACTCGGACCTGATCTCCTTCGCAGATCACATTGCTTAGCGTGAATGACGCGCCGCTGGCGAGCTTTGCACCCTCCGGCAGTTGATCTGCGGTCCATTCCTTACGGCTTATTGGTGAAGTGTAGAGATGGTTGATGTCCCGATCCGAGTTATTCGTCACCGTGATTGTCGCCTGTAATCCAGAGCCCGATAAAGAGGGAGGCGCCATGAACGCACACGACAGAGTGACCATTAGGGCCAGTCCGAAATACCGGCCGGATGTTCCGCAAATTGAGTTCTTCATCTCGTTTTTTCTCGCTCCTTCATAAACGTCGTCTTCATGGTCAAACCGCACAAACGTCAGGCGGCGCGGAGTGTTCTCGCGAGTGGCTAACCAGGCCCACTCGCGAGCGTTCGTACGCGGTTAAGGACCGCAACTCCCGGTCACTTTGTAAGGCGGCGGCGTCGGCAACGCGGGCGTGTCGTCAACCGCTGATCCTCCCGGCCCCTGGCTCTTGGGCACGTTCACCTTAACCATTGCCGTCTGAATGTTGCCGGCCGAGTCTTTGACCTGGAAATAAATTCTGTAAACGCGGCCATTCTTCTCGCCGTCTCGTTCTGCGCGCAGGTCAACCGACTTGCAGTCCGCAGCGATCACGATGTCATTCAGGGTATTGCCATCGCCGCTATTGATGTTCTCCGGCTCGTCGCTGGTGACTTGTGAAATTACAACGTTGCTGAGGTTGACGCTCGCATCGCAGTTGTCGGTAGCGGAAGCCACCAGATCCGAGAGCTTCACGGTCACGTACTTATGATCCGGCGGCCACAGGGTGATTGTCGTGCCGGTAAGAGTAATCACGGGCAGAGTCGAGTCTGTGACTGTAACCAGTTGCGTACCGGTCGCCAAATTGCCGTGAATGTCCTTCACCGAGTAAGTCACTGTAGTCGTACCAACCGGGAAGTTGTTGCCGGCGGGTACGCCACTGCGGGTGAAAGAGTTAGTGTCAACGCCGCAGTTATCAGTGGCCGTAGACGTTAACAAGCTGTTGCTGACAAACGCCGTACACGATGTGGCATCGGCAGCCGTACTGGTCGTGACGTTCGCCGGAGCATTCAATACCGGCGCGGTATTGTCGTTCACCGTCACGCGTTGTGTGCCGGTGGTTACGTTGCCGTGAACGTCAGTCGCGGTGTACGTAATGGTGGTCGTTCCCACCGGGAAGATATTTCCCGCCGGCACACCCGTGCGCACCAGGCTCTGAAGTCCACAGTTGTCCGTGGCGCTTGCTGACCCAATGGTCAAATCAGGAACAACAGTCGAGCACGACGGCGCGCCCGCACCCGTATTTAGAGTCACGTCAGTCGGCACACTCAGCGCCGGAGCGGTAGCGTCATGAACGGTAACAGTTTGAGTTTGGGTTGACTCGTTACCGTTACTGTCGTTGTAGTGCCAGGTCACCGTGTGAGTTCCCTCAGCGGTGTAACTCGTCGGGTCAGTCGTGGTGCCGGTGACTTGCCCAGCGCAGTTGTCAGTCGCCGACGGTGCCGTAACCGTCGCTGAGCATTCACCAGTGACTGTCGGCAAGTTGGCAACATTCGGTACTGGCGCTGACGTATCATGGACGGTGACGGTCTGCGTCTGAGTTGACGTGTTGCCGTGGCCATCGTCATAGGTCCAATGAACGATGAATGTTCCCTGACTTGAGTAGCTCGTTGGGTCAGTCGTGGTGCCGGTGACTTGCCCAGCGCAGTTGTCAGTCGCTGACGGTGCCGTGACCGTCGCCGAGCATTCACCGATGACAGTCGGTAACGTGGCCACATTGGGCACCGGCGCTGACGTGTCATGGACGGTGACAGTCTGTGTCTGCGTTGAAGTATTGCCGTGACCATCGTCGTAGGTCCAGTGAACGATGAACGTACCCTGGGTGTTGTAGCTTGTCGGATCAGTCGTAGTACCCGTGACTTGCCCAGCGCAGTTATCAGTCGCTGTGGGCGCTGTGACGGTCGCCGAGCATTCACCAGTGACTGTCGGTAACGTGGCCACATTGGGCACTGGCGCAGTCGTGTCATGAACGGTAACGGTCTGCGTCTGGGTCGATGTGTTGCCGTGGCCATCGTCATAGCTCCAATGAACGGTGAATGTTCCCTGGGTGTTATAGCTGATCGGATCGCTAGTCGTACCCGTCACCTGACCAGCACAATTGTCAGTCGCTGTGGGCGCAGTGACCGTCGCCGAGCATTCGCCCGTGACTGTCGGCAAGCTGGCAACATTCGGTACTGGCGCAGTCGTATCATGGACGGTGACAGTTTGCGTCTGCGTTGAAGTGTTCCCATGACCATCATCGTAGGTCCAGTGAACTATGAACGTACCCTGAGTGTTATAGCTTGTCGGATCAGTCGTAGTACCCGTGACCTGACCAGCGCAGTTGTCGGTCGCTATGGGCGCAGTGACGGTCGCCGAGCATTCACCAGTGACTGTCGGCAACGTGGCCACATTGGGCACCGGCGCTGTGGTGTCATGAACGGTAACAGTTTGCGTCTGCGTTGAAGTGTTGCCGTGACCGTCATCGTAGCTCCAGTGAACTATGAACGTTCCCTGACTTGAATAGGTCAATGGATCTGTCGTGGTGCCCATGACCTGGCCGGAACAATTGTCAGTCGCTGTCGGTGCCGTGACCGTCGCTGAGCATTCACCAGTGACTGTCGGTAACGTGGCCACATCGGGCACCGGCGCAGTCGTGTCATGGACGGTGACAGTCTGTGTCTGCGTTGAAGTGTTGCCGTGACCATCGTCATAGGTCCAGTGAACTATGAACGTTCCCTGACTTGAGTAGCTCGTTGGATCAGTCGTGGTGCCGGCGACTTGCCCAGCGCAATTGTCAGTCGCAGACGATGCAGTGATCGTCGCTGAGCATTCACCAGTGACTGTCGGCAAGCTAGCAACGTTAGGCACCGGCGCAGTCGTATCATGGACGGTGACAGTTTGCGTCTGCGTTGAAGTGTTGCCGTGACCGTCATCGTAGGTCCAGTGAACTATGAACGTTCCCTGACTTGAATAGGTCAATGGATCTGTCGTGGTGCCCATGACCTGGCCGGAACAATTGTCAGTCGCTGCCGGCGCCGTGACGGTCGCTGAGCATTCACCAGTGACTGTCGGTAACGTGCCAACATTGGGTACCGGCGCTGACGTGTCATGGACGGTGACAGTCTGTGTCTGGGTCGATGTGTTGCCATGACCATCATCGTAGGTCCAGTGAACTATGAACGTACCCTGAGTGTTATAGCTCGTCGGATCGGTCGTAGTGCCCGTGACTTGACCAGCGCAATTGTCAGTCGCTGACGGTGCCGTGACCGTCGCCGAACATTCACCCATGACAGTCGGTAACGTGGCCACATTGGGCACCGGCGCAGTCGTATCATGGACGGTGACAGTCTGTGTCTGGGTCGATGTGTTCCCATGACCATCATCGTAGGTCCAGTGAACGGTGAATGTTCCCTGGGTGTTATAGCTGATCGGATCGCTAGTCGTACCCGTCACCTGACCGGCGCACCCGTCAGTCGCACTTGGCGCAGTGACACTTGCCGAACATTCTCCAGTTACCGTCGGCAAGCTCGCCACATTCGGCACTGGCGCAATCGTGTCGCCATTGGGACCAAACGGGCACGAGTCACACACATCGCCTATTCCGTCCCCATCTGCGTCGGCCTGATTGGCATTGGCATTGTTCGGGCAGTTGTCGCACACGTCACCGACGCCATCGCCGTCGCTGTCGAGCTGATTCGGGTTCGCGACGAGCGGGCAGTTGTCCGCAGCGTCGGGCACGCCATCGCCATCGCGGTCCGGGTTGCTGACGCAAACACCGGTGTTCAGCAGGATCGAGACGTTGTTCGATCCGCTGTTTGCCGTAGCAAGGTCTGTCTTACCATCGCCGTTAAAGTCGCTGGCGGCTGTGAGAATAGGAGAATTCCCTACTATATAGTTGATGGCCGTCTGAAACGTACCATTGCCGTTGCCCTGAAGAATTGACACGCTATCGGAATTAAGATTCGTCGCGGTGAGATCGGTCTTGCCGTCGCCATTGAAATCCCCTACGGCCAGGGCTTGAGGATTAATCCCCACAGCGTAGTTGACTGCCGGTTGGAATGTCCCGTTGCCGTTGCCCAAAAGGACAGACACATTGTTGGAACCCTGGTTTGCAGAGGCGAGGTCTGTCTTGCCATCGCCATTAAAGTCTCCGGCAGCGACGCCCCGCGGATTAGTGCCCGCGGCATAGTTGACTACCGCCTGAAACGTGCCGTTGCCGTTGCCAAGCAGAACTGAAACGTTGTTGGAATTAAGATTCGCCGCGGCGAGGTCTTTCTTGCCGTCGCCGTTGAAGTCTCCGGCAACAACAGATTGAGGAGCGTTCCCCACAGTATAGTTAACTCCCGCCTGGAACGTGCCGTTGCCATTATTCAACAGGATCGATACAAAACTGGGGTTGTTGTTCGCGGCGAGATCTAACTTGCCGTCGCCGTTGAAGTCGGCCGTGGCAATTGATAGAGGATTGCCCGCCGCGTAGTTGACCGGAGATTGGAACGTGCCATTTCCATTACCGAGCAGTATCGAAATGTTGTTGGAAACGGTGTTCGCCACGGCCAAGTCTGCCTTGCCGTCGCCGTTGAAGTCGCCGACGGTTACGCCTCTCGGCGAAGTCCCCACAGCGACGTTGACCGCTGCCGCGAACGTGCCGGTTCCGTTGCCCAGCAGGATCGAGACGTTGTTGGAACCATTGTTCGCCGAGGCGAGATCTACTTTGCCGTCGCCGTTGAAGTCTCCGGAGGCAACAGCTCGGGGAGCAGTTCCCGCGGCGTAGTTGACCGAAGACTTGAACGTGCCATCGCCGTTATTCAGCAGGATGGACACGGTAGTGGAAGTTCCGCCACTCTGCGTGACGACGAGGTCTGTCTTGAGGTCGTTGTTGAAGTCCCCCACGGAGACGAATTGAGCAACAGTTCCGGCATTGTAGCGGACGGGTGCCTGGAACGTGCCGTCGCCGTTGCCGAACAGGATAGACAGATTGGCTGAACTGTTAGAGGTCGCCACCGCAAGGTCTTTCTTGCCGTCGCCGTTGAAGTCGCCCACAACGACGGAATTAGGAGAAGCCCCCACGCTGTAGTTAACCGCCGCCTGGAATGTGCCGTTGCCGTTTCCCAGAAAGATCGAGACGTTGTTCGAGGCGCCGTTAGCCACGGCGAGGTCTGACTTGCCGTCACCGTTTAAGTCACTGGTGGCGATTGAGGTTCGATCGAGCCCGGCGCCGTAATTGACAGCCGATTGAAACGTGCCATTGCCGTTGCCCAGAAGGACAGAAACGTTGCCGGAATTTTGATTTGCTACGGCCAGGTCTGCTTTTCCGTCGCCGTTGTAATCGCCGGTCGTGACAGAAACCGGATTAGTCCCCACGCTGTAATTGACGGCCGCCTGGAACGTGCCGTTGCCGTTGCCCAGAAGGATTGACACATTGTTGGAACTCTGATTCGCCGCGGCGAGGTCTGCTCTGCCGTCGCCGTTGAAGTCTGCGACTACAACGGAACGGGGAACACTTCCTACGTTGTAGTTAACGGCGGATTGAAACGTGCCGTTACCATTGCCTAGAAAGATCGATACGTTATTGGAAAGAGCGTTCGCGGCCGCCAGGTCTGTCTTGCCGTCGCCGTTGAAGTCCCCGGCAGCAATCCAAAGGGGCGCGGTGCCCGCAGCGTAATTGACTGGGGATTGGAACGTGCCGTTGCCATTGCCCAGCAGGATCGAGATATTGTTGGAACTCTGGTTAGCCACGGCGAGATCCATCTTGCCGTCGCCGTTGAAGTCGCCCACGGCAACCGATCGAGGCAGAGTCCCAACGCCGAAAGTCCTTGAACCATAGAAACTCAAAGTGCAGTCGAACGTGGGATCGCAGGCATCACCAATCATGTCCTGGTCGGCGTCGGCCTGATCTGCGTTGGGGGTGTTCACGCAGTTGTCGCATGCATCGCCGCGACCGTCGCCATCTGCGTCTGCCTGGCTCGGGTTGAATGTGCCGGGGCAGTTGTCGCACACATCACCCACGCCGTCGCCGTCCCCATCGGCTTGATCCGAATTAGACGTAAATCGACAGTTGTCGCACACGTCGCCGCGACCGTCGCCGTCCGCATCAGCCTGATCCGGGTTGAATGTGTGAGAGCAGTTGTCGCAGGAGTCGCCCACGCCGTCGCCGTCCGCATCAGCCTGATCCGGGTTAGCCGTGTGCGGGCAATTGTCCGTGACGTCGGGGACGCCGTCGCCGTCGGCATCGGCCTCGCCTATCTTTGTCACGAAGGCATCGAAGCTGCCACCGTTGGTTGATTGGATGGGGTTGACGGTGGGGAATCCCGACCCGAACGTCCCGCCCGTAACGTAAGCGTTGCCCGCGGAGTCTATTGCTACGCCGTCGCCCTCATCGTTCCCGCCGCCGATTGCGCCGGAGTATACAAGTGCAGATCCGGCTGCATTCAGTTTGGTCAGGAAAGTACCACCGAAAGAGGAACCGAAAGAGTTAACCGCAGGAAAATCTGAAGACCTGTTACTGCCGGTCAGATATGCTTCGCCGGAGTTGTTTACCGCGATGTCCAGGCCCCTGTCAAAACCGTTGCCACCCAGGTAGGTGGAATACAGCAGGGCCGACCCCGAAGCATTGATCTTCGAGACATAAGCATCTCCAGTTCCCTGTAGCCCTGTCTGGAACGCGCTCACCGTGGTCGGGAAATTCGTCGACGAGGTCTGGCCCGTGATGTAAATGTCGCCGGACGAGCCGACGGCGATTCCTTGGCCCTGGTCATCACCCCCACCGCCGAAATAGGTCGAAAAGATCATGCCGCCCGTTGAAGTCATTTTCGTGACGAAGGAATCGGTGGACACGCCGTTGAGCGCGGGCTGGAGGGCATTGGCCGTCGGAAAGTTGGTGGACTGCGTAGTGCCGGTGAGAAGAATGTTGCCGGACGGGTCGAGTGTGATGCTCATGCCCGAGTCGAAGCCGCCACCGCCGAGAAACGTCGAGAAGTGCAGGCCACTTCCGGTCGGACTCAACTTGAAAACGAACCCGTCAAAGGCCGGCGGCGCGCCCGGCAAGGGTTGGAACGCGTTCGCAGTCGTGAAGGTGTTTCCAAAGACGTTGCCGGTCTCACCCGTGACATAAGCGCTGCCGGCGGAATCAACCGCAATACTTTCCCCCCGATCATCGCCGTTGCCGCCCATGAACGTGGAATACAAGAGTGCGTTACCGGCGGGATTCAGTTTGGTCACGAACACGTCGCCGAAGTTGCCGCCACCATTATTAACAGTTTGGGCAGCATTGAGCGTGATGGGATAATTTGTAGACCGCGTGTTTCCCGTCACATAGATATTGCCCGATTGATCGCGGGTTATGCCCAGGCCGGTGTCGCTATTACTGCCGCCCAGATAGGTAGAGAAAACGAGCGCATTGCCCGCTGAATTTATCTTCGTGATAAAGACATCGGAAGTGCCGCCGCCCGACGACGCTTGCACGGGGCTCGCCGTTGGAAAGTTCGTCGAGGCGGTCTGACCCGTTACGTAGGCATTGCCGGAAGCGTCTATCACTATGTCTTGTCCGATGTCGCTCCCAGCGCCACCAAGAAATGAGGAATACAGAATTACCGGATCGATCACCAGGGGCTGGCTCAGATCATAGCTTCCAATCCTAAAGGCGACCCGTCGCCCGGTTGTCAGGACATAACTTCCCGCAATCTCTCTACGAACGCCCGCCAAATCCTGGTAGACCACCGGCTTGTGCTGTCGCAAATCACCGCCCTCAGTCGTCAGGATCAAATCGCCGGATTTATCAATGCGGATCTTCTTCGCGCCTGCGAACCCCAGACGAATCTGATGCGGATCGGCGCCGGGCTTAACGACGAAGTCATATTCCAACTGCCGCTGCTCGCCGTGATAGGCGAGATCGATTCCCGGATAAACCTCCTGGTACTGAACTCTGCCGTAGGTCGGCACGTTCGTTCGCCATTTTTGCGGGTCGTTGCCGATAAAGTAATTCACTGTGCCGGATTGCTGCTCGACGCCCGCGACTTCCGGCTTGGCGTTGCCCCCAACCAACTTCATCCTGACCGTGCTCATTTGCGCGCGGGCAGGCTGTTCATCTAAACGACTCGGATCAAGCGCGCCGGCGCGGCCACGCGCGGTCAGTTGATCCTCACCCGATTTCGCTTCGGCCTGCGCTCTTCTGAGCGTCAACACGGCTTCGGTCGGCGTCAGAAACAGGTTGTACCCGGAGCCTCGGGAAACGAATTTCACTGGAGAATCGATCTGGCCCTGGTTTGCTTCAAAGGTCATCGGCAGCTTCCCGTAGTTCCTGGCGATCTGCTGCTGTGTCTTTGATCCAACAGTCTCGTTCAAAGCCGGACTGAGGGCCATCGCCGGCTCATTGCCTGAAAAACTAAACCGCGTTTTCTCTTTAAGGAGACCGACCGGCGTGAGTAATGTGAACAGAACGAAGGTCAGCAAGCCACTGAAGAAGATTCTGGTAGCCGTCGTTTTCGTAACCATTTGGGGGAAGCCTTTCTTTCGGTCCTTAAAAAGGGCCGCGGGGGGTTCGGGTCACCGCTGTTGCCGGTGAACCGCGTGCAAATCCATTCTGCTAGTTGAGCCATGGGGCGCGAAGCTCAAAGTAAGCGAAAATCGAGCTTGGGCACTCAGTCAACTATCATGTGCCCAATCTAAATAGAAATTTGAGTACGGCAGTGGAAGCGGACTCGGACGGTAAACGAAGGAACTGCAAGCTCGCGATCCGCGAATGCTCTCCACCTTCCAAGCTTGAGGGTTCGAAAAACGCTTTAGTGCATGCTCGCCTTATCAAGATACGATTGAGTGCGCAAGGCCGAGCCGAAGTATCCGCCCCTTTTACACCTTAAGGCGTTGCTAGTCAACCAAAACAAGTAGTATCTCAATTTGGTTTGTGGCTTCTTTGGACGATCCACAAGTCACACGACTAGTTCCGCCTGGTGCATTTTCATGGATGGCTTCACCCGACAAGTCCGCCGTCTTCCAAAACAAGACGCGACCAACAAGTGTTTGCGTAAGAAACGCTGGACTATGGGCGGCGGCTATGCGATGCTGGCGCTTCAAGTCTCACAGTGTAATCAGCAATTTACTTTGTTCGTCTCTGCTGGCTCCAATCGCATGAGCACCGTGCTCGACGAAACAGTTCTCGAAGACCGGGCGGAGGTCGATCTCGCCGTGCTCGCCTCTGTGCGCGCCGAGCGCGATGAATTCACTGTGTTCGCTTTTGATGTCGGGACCTCAGGCGTCCGCGCCAGCCTGTTCGATAGCCGGGGCAACGAGATCGAAGGATCGCGGGTCTCACTGGCCAGCCAATCTTCCGAGTTAACGGCCGGAGCTGATATCGACGCTGACGCCTTGATCGCATTCACGGTGCGGGCGATTGACGTCGCGGAGGCGCGCGCCGAAAGCCTCGTCTCGCGGATCGATTATGTTGCCGCATCTTGTTTTTGGCACAGCCTGGTTGGTGTTGATGAATCAGGTCGTGCTGTGACGCCTCTGCTTGGTTGGGCCGACACGCGCGCGGCGGACGCCGTCAAAGAACTGCGCGCGACATTTGACGAGCAGGAAGTTCATTCGCGTACCGGCGCTCGCTTTCATCCGAGTTATTGGCCCGCAAAGTTTCTCTGGCTGAAGAGAGAGCGAAGCGGCTTCTTCATGAAAACAAAGCGCTGGCTGTCCTTTTCCGACTATCTTTTTCTGCGTTTGTTCGGCGAAGTTGGTACAAGTCTCTCGATGGCTTCGGCTACCGGACTCTGTAACCAACGAACGTGCGATTGGGATCGCGAGCTTCTCGCCGGACTAAATATTTCGCAGGAGCAACTCCCGATTATTGGCGAGCCCGGCAAGAATCTCCGCCAACTCGCGGAAGAGTATGCGCTGCGTTGGCCCTTGCTTGACGGCGCGGCCTGGTTCCCGGCCATCGGTGACGGTGCTGCAAATAACATCGGGGCCGGATGCGTCGATTCCGACCGGGCGGCTTTGATGATCGGAACTTCGGGAGCGATGCGCGTGCTGTGCAGCGGAAATCCGGCCGCGACTTTGCCCCCTGAGTTGTTCTGCTATCGCGCCGATCGCGATCGCATAGTGATCGGTGGAGCTTTGTCGGACGGCGGCGGACTCTACCGCTGGATGAAAGACAGCCTCTCTCTGAATTACGATGACGTCGAGTTGGAAGAAAAGCTTCGCTCGATGGAGCCCGACGGGCACGGCCTGACGGTGCTGCCTTTCTGGTCCGGCGAGCGGGCGCCCGGATGGTCTGCCTCGGCGCAAGCTTCGATCGTCGGACTTACGGCCCGCACTAAACCGATCGACATTTTGCGCGCTGCGATGGAAGCCGTCTGTTACCGGTTCGCTCTGTTGGCCAGGGCGCTGGATAGAATCGCTCCCAACGCCAGGATCATCGCGGCCGGCAATGCCTTGCATTCATCGCCGGCATGGGCGCAGATGATTGCCGATGTACTGGGAAGGCGAATTGAACTTTCGGCAATCAATGAAGCTTCGAGTCGCGGCGCAGCCTTGCTCGCGCTCGAAGCTGCGGGCAAGATAGACAGTATCGAGATAATCGATCTTGAAGTTGTCGTGGCCGCGGTTCCTTATGAACCGAATATGATTCGGCACGCGCGTTATGCCGAGGCAATTGAACGGCAGCAGAGGCTTTACGAGAAACTAGTCCCGGCCAAAGACTAGTTTAGAGGGCAAACTTGTCCGCCCCGAAACAAATTCGCGGGGAGGATCACGGATGAATCTTCGTGCAGCTTCGTGTGACTTCGTGGATCGAGTCATTGCCTCCGTAAAGCGATTCACGAAGTCACACGAAGACCCATGAAGGAAAATTGTCGACGGACAAGTCCGCAGTTTAAACTACGGGGCAGTAGCCCGACCGTAAGGGAGGGCTCAACAGACAATCGTTTGGGTACAACTTGAAACTGCCTTGCCCGAAAAGTAGGTTTATGAGTCCGCGTTAGCGGACGCATGAAAATAGCCCAGCGATTTCATCGCTGGGGTTCGATCGGAGGACGGAAGGAAGTCCGTGAAGCGGACGCATGAAATGATTAAAGGATCTGGCCGGTCGCTTTCAGTCGTCCGCTTTACGGACTAAACACCTTTCACCTCTTTTTCCCAGCAGTGAACTGCTGGGCTATTTTCAATCGTCCGCTAATGCGGACTCATAAAACACTTTTCGGGCAAGGC
>Ga0070698_100000528_pt1 | contig 40773 bp, 40 predicted proteins | sample KBSK1502metaG_FD_65477 | JGI IMG/M metagenome (GOLD analysis project Ga0070698, IMG submission 65477) | Corn, switchgrass and miscanthus rhizosphere microbial communities from Kellogg Biological Station, Michigan, USA - KBS K1-50-2 metaG | ecosystem: Host-associated > Plants > Roots >...
TCAGCCTGGACTCCACGATCGGCGAGGACGGCGAGACCAGCATCGGCGACCTGATCGAGGACGTGGACGCGCCAGCCGCCTCGGAACTCGTCGACCGCCAGCTGATGGCCGATCAGCTCCGGCATGCGCTCGACGCGCTGACCCCGCGTGAGGCGACGATCATGGCAATGCGGTTCGGGCTGTATGACGGCAATCCGCACACCCTGGACGAGATCGGCAAGGTACTCGGCCTGACCAGGGAGCGGATCCGGCAGCTGGAGAAGCAGTCGCTGTCCAAGCTGCGCCATCCCAGCCGGGCCCAGCCGCTGCTCGACTACGCCAGCTGAGGCCGGGCGGCGGGCGTGCCGCCCGCGTCCGCGAGGATGTCGACGTATCCGCCGATGCCCCGGCGGTCCCGGCCAGGTCCGACGAGATCGGCCAGGTCGGGCAGGCATTCGCGACGGTGCAGAAGTCCGCGGTCGAGGCCGCGGCCGGGGAGGCCAGGCTCCGGCGCGGCATCAGTGACATCTTCCGTAACCTGGCCAGGCGCAGCCAGTCCCTGCTGCACCGGCAGCTCTCGCTGCTCGACGCCATGGAGCGAAGGGCGGCGGAGCCGGAGGAACTCGAGGATCTCTTCCGCATCGACCACCTGACCACCCGCATGCGCCGGCACGCGGAGAGCCTTATCATCCTGGCCGGCGACGTGCCCGCTCGCGGCTGGCGCAGTCCGGGTGCCGCTCGTCGACGTGCTCCGGGCGGCGGTCGCCGAGGTGGAGGACTACACCCGGATCAAGGTCACCTCGACGACGCGCGCGGCGCTGGCCGGGCCGGCGGTCGGCGACATCATTCACCTGATCGCCGAGCTGGCGGAGAACGCCGCCATCTTCTCCCCGCCCAACACTCCGGTGCTGATCGGCGCGTCGGACGGCCTCACCCGGGAGGACGCTGAGCACCTGTCCGCCGTGGCGGCCGGCTTCCAGAGCCTCGCGCGCGGGGCCGGCCGGCATTTCGGCGGCGGCCAGGTCCGGCAGACGATCGTGGAGATGGAGACCGCGTTCCTGTTCGTGACCGCCGCAGGCGAGGGCAGCTGCCTTGCGGTGCTGAGCCCGGCGGCCGCGGACGCCGGCCTCATCGCCTACGAGATGGCCGTCCTGGTGAAGCGAGTGGGCCAGCACCTTGCGGTGAACCCCCGGCCGGGACCGGCCGGAGCCGGCCCGGACTGAGCTGACATGCCATCGCCCCATGACAGCTGGCTGGACGAGGAAGCGGGCCCGGTAGTCCGCCCCTACGCGCTGATCCGCGGCCGGACCCGGCCGACCGGGGAGAGCCTGGACCTGATCGCGCTCGTCACCGCGATCAGGGGCGTTCGCCCGGACCCTTTCGACCTGGATCCCGAGCATTTCGAGCTGCTGCGGCTGTGCCACCTGCCCGCGTCGGTGGCCGATCTCGCCGCAGATCTCAACCTGCCGCTCGGCGTCGTCCGGATCCTCCTCTCGGACCTGCGCGATCGCGGCCTGATCAGGATTCATCGTCCCGTTCCGCCGGCCCGGCTGGCTGATCCGCGCATCCTCAGGGAGGTAGTCGATGGCCTACGCCGGCTCTGACCGGGCCGGCCGCCCCGGTGACGTGCCCGTCGCCATCAAGATCCTTATCGCCGGCGGCTTCGGCGTCGGCAAGACCACCCTGGTGGGCTCGGTAACCGAGATCCGGCCGCTGCACACCGAGGAACCGCTCAGCGAGCCCGGCGCGCAGCTGGACGTCCTGGACGGCGTGGAGCGCAAGACCACTACCACGGTCGCCCTGGATTTCGGCCGGATCACGATCAGGGACAACCTGGTGATCTACCTTTTCGGGACGCCGGGGCAGGAACGGTTCTGGTTCATGTGGGACGAGCTTGCGCGCGGTGCGCTTGGCGCGATCGTGCTGGCCGATACCCGGCGGCTGGCCGACAGCTTCCCGTCCGTTGACTACTTCGAGCAGCGGGCCATGCCGTTCGTGGTGGCGGTCAACTGCTTCGACGGAGCCAGGCGCTATCGCAGCAAGGACGTGCGGTCAGCGCTCGACCTGGACCCGGAGGTCCCGGTGATCATGTGCGACGCGCGCCGGCTTGCGTCCGGCCGGGACGTCCTGGTCGCGCTGGTCGAGCACGCGCTCGAGCTGCTCGGCGACCGCGGCGGCCAGGCTGCCCCCGTGCCGGCCCGGTAGCGCTGCCTGCCGGGTAGGCCCGGTAGCGCTGCCTGCCGGGTAGGCCGGCGGGCCGCGGCGCGCCTGCATCGGGTAGGCATGGTGGCATGCCAACCGAACATGCGCGGTACTGGCAGCATGGTGCGGTGCCCGGAGTCGACCTGCTGCGGGCCAGGTTTGTCACGCACCGTTACGGGCGGCACGCGCACGAGACATACACCGTCGGCGTGATCGAGTCCGGCGTGGAGGAGTTCGACTACGGCGGGCAGCTGCTGCGGGCCGGGGCTGGCGCGGTGGCGCTGCTGAATCCGGAGGTCGTGCACACCGGGCAGGCCGGCGTGCCGGGCGGCTGGTCCTACCGGGTGCTCTATCCGGCGGTGAGCCTGATGGCCGGCATCGCCCGCGATCTCGGCGCGCCGGGCGGCACGCCGACGTTTCCCGAGACGGTGATTGACGACGCCCGCTCCGCCCGGCTGCTGCGGGCCGCGCACCTGGCGGCCGAGCACGGTGACCGGCTGGCCTCCTCCAGCCTGCTGCGCGCCGCGCTGGCCGGAATCCTCAGCGCGCATGCCAGCCTGGCCGGCGCTGGCGACCCGCCACCGCGGCCCCGTAATTCAGCCGGCGTCATCCGCGCGGTGCAGGACGCGCTCGCGGACCGCATCGCCGATCCGCCCACGCTCGACGAGCTGGCCGCGGCGGCCGGGATGAGCCCGTTCGCGCTGCTGCGGGCATTCAGGGACGCCACCGGACTGCCCCCGCATGCCTACCTCAACCAGCTCAGGGTACGGCTGGCCAGGCGGCTGCTTGACGCCGGGCTGCCGCCTGCCGACGTGGCTGCCGAGGCCGGCTTCGCCGACCAGCCGCACCTGACCCGGCATTTCAAGCGGGTGGTCGGCGTCCCGCCCGGCGCGTATCAGCGGGAGCGCGCGGCGAGCCAGGCAAGAACGTACAAGAACCGGCGGCAGGCACGCGGGTAGCGTTCCCCGCATGGCAGACCTGGCCGGGCGGCACCCGCTTCCGGCGCCGGCCAGGCCGGTCCGCGACGGGCTCGCGCTCGGGCTGGCCGTCGGCAGCTCCGGCCTGGCGTTCGGCGCGGCAGCGGTCAGCTCCGGGCTGACCGTGGCCCAGGCCTGCGCGCTCAGCCTGCTCGCCTACACCGGCGCCTCCCAGTTCGCGCTGGCCGGCGTGGTCGCCGCCGGGGGCAGCCTGGTCGCGGGCGCGGCCGGCGCGATCCTGCTCGGCAGCAGGAACGCGCTTTACGGGCTGCGGCTGGCCGGCCTGCTCCAGGTACGAGGGCTGCGCAGGCTGCTGGCCGCGCACGGGGTGATTGACGAGTCCACCGCGGTCGCGCTGGCCCAGCCGGACGCCGCGGCGGCCCGGACAGCCTTCCGCGCGACCTTCGCCAGCCTCTATCTGACCTGGAATCTCACCACCGCGCTCGGCGCACTAGGCGCCGGGCGGCTTGGCTCGCCGCAGTCACTCGGCCTCGACGTGGTCGGGCCGGCCGCGTTCCTCGCGCTGATCTGGCCGCGGCTGCGGGCAGGCGCGACAGAGCGCAGCGTGGGCCTGGCCGGCGCGGTGATCGCGCTCGCGGCGACGCCGTTCTGCCCGCCCGGCGTCCCGGTGATCCTCGCGGCGTCGGCGGCGCTGGCTGGCGCCCTGGCGGCACCGTGACGGGGATATGGATCACGGTGCTTGCCACGGCGGCCGGCTGCTACGCGCTGAAGCTGGCCGGCCTGACGGTGCCGCGGCGGCTGCTGGCCGGCCCGGCCGCCCGCCGGTTCGCCGAGCTCGTGCCGGTCGCGCTGCTCGCCGCGCTGACCGCGGTGCAGACGTTCACCAGCGGCCAGGCCCTGCACGCGGACCCGGCCCGGCTGGCCGGGATGGCCGCCGCAGTCGCCGCCCTGCTGGCCCGCGCGCCGTTTCTCGCCGTCATCGTCGCGGCCGCGGGGATGGCGGCAGCACTGCGGGCAGCAGGCGTGGGCTGACCCGGGGAACCGGGCCATGGCGCGGTAGTCTGCCCCGCGTGACAGTCCGGGTAGAGGTGCTCAGCGACGTGACCGACGAGGTGGTCGAGGCATTCGGCCGCCTGCTGCCGCAGCTGTCTGGCAGCGCCCCGCCGCTCGACCGGGCGGCACTGCAGAACATCGTGTCGAGTCCGGCGATCACGGTGCTGCTCGCGCGGTCAGCGGGCGTCATCACCGGCACCCTGACACTGGCCATGTTCCCGCTCCCGACCGGGCTCCGGGCCTGGATCGAGGACGTTGTCGTCGACGAGTCCGCGCGCGGCCAGGGCACCGGGGAGGCGCTGACCCGGGCCGCCCTGCGGCAGGCGGGGGCGGCCGGGGCCAGGACCGTGGACCTGACCTCAAGGCCGTCCAGGGCGGCGGCCGGCCGGCTGTACGAGCGCATCGGCTTCACGATGCGCGAGTCCAGGCTGTACCGCTGCGCACTCGGCGGGGAATAAGGGGCTGCCCTGGCACGGCGCGGCGGCCGGGAGCGCGGGGCGGGCCAGGCCGCTAATCCGCGAGTTCCGCCACGGCCGCGAGCAGCCTGGCCACGTCATCGGCATCGTTGTAGTGCACCAGCCCGGCGCGGACCGCGCTGCCCGTGTCTCGGATCCCCAGTGCCCCGGTGACCTCCCAGGCGTAGTTGTCGCCGTCCCAGACGTTGATCCTGCGCGCGGCGAGATGCTCGGCGACCTGGCGCGGCGTCCGGCCAGCCACGTTGAAGTAGGCGGTGGCCGTGCGGTCGCGGGCCTGGCCGTAGGTCGTCACGTGCGGCATGGCCGCGAGCCCGCGCAGCAGCACCGCGGCGAGCTGCGCCTCGTGCTGCTGCGCGGCCGCCATCGCGGCAAGCAGCCGCTCCCGCCGCGTGCCCGAGGCAGCATCGCCGAGCGAGGCGAGGTGGTCAACCGCGGCAGTGACGCCCGCCAGGTCCGCGTACGGCGGAGTGCCCTGCTCGAATCGCCCGGGCACGATGTCCGGCGAGGGCGCCAGCTTGTCCGGGCGGATCGACTCAAGCAGCGCGGGATCGGCGACTACCGCCCCGATGTGCGGCCCGGACCACTTGTAGGCGCTGGTTGCGTAGAAGTCGGCGCCGAGCGCGCGCACGTCCGTCGGCCCGTGCGGGGTCGCATGCACTCCGTCGACGTAGCTGAGCGCGCCCGCAGCGCGGGCGATCGCGGTAATGGCCGCGACGTCCGGCCGGGTGCCGAGCACGTTGCTCGCGGCCGTGACGGCGACCAGCCTGGTGCGCTCGGACACCAGGTCGCCGAACTGCGCGGCCGGCAGCTCCCCGGCCGGCAGCTCTACCTCGGCCCAGCGGACGGCCGCCCCGGCCCTGGCGGCCGCGCAGACCCAGGGGCGCACGTTGGCGTCGTGATCAAGCCTGCTGACGACTACCTCGTCACCGGGGCCCCAGCTGGCCGCGAGGGCGTTCGCCAGGCGGAAGGTCAGTGTCGTCATGTTCGGCCCGAGTATCACGCCTGCGGCCGCGCCGCCGGTCAGGTCGGCGACCGCGGCCCGGCACTCCGCGATGATCGCGTCGGACCTGCTGCTCGCCGGGAACGCGCCGCCGCCGTTGCCGAGGCCGGCCCGGTAGGCGGCGCTGATCGCGTCGATGACGGCGTCCGGCAGCTGGGTGCCCGCGGCGCCGTCCAGGTAGGCGTAGCCGTCGGCAAGGGCCGGGTACGCAGCCCGCACCTTGCTCACGTCGAAGGTCATGACCGCTGTGCTCCCTTCATGCAGGTGAGCACATCATGACAGGCCGGCCGGGGCGCTCCAGTCCGGTGACCTGCCGGTTACCCGGAGCAGCGCGTGCCACGGATCACCCCGGCCGCCGTCCGGCCCGGCGGCCGGCTCCACCGGGAGCTGCGGCATCCCGGCCCGCCAGCCCGCCAGCACGATCTCGGGTGCGGCGGGCCGGTAGTCCTTGCCCAGCGCCCGGGCCAGGTCCCAGGCGTGCAGGTGCCACTCGGCGCAGCTGCCGCCCGCCATGCCGGCCACGGTCACCACCGTGTCCCGGTACCGGTGGTGCGGCAGGTTCCAGACCGGCCAGAGCCTGCGCGCGTACGCCCGGGCCGACTCGGCGAACGCGGCGACGTGCGCAGAGCCGCTGGCGTCCGGCAGGGCCGCGAGCTCGGCCGCGTTCTGCCTGGCCAGCTTGCGCGCCAGGGTGTCCGGGTGCGCACCCGTTGCCAGCAGCCTGGCCAGCCGGCTGGCCGGCGCGTCGTCCAGGTACTCGTGATAATCGTCGGCCACGCAGCGCAGGTGCCCGGCCAGGTCGGCCGCCCGCCAGTCGGCGCAGGGCGTCGGGTTGTCCCACGCCTCGTCGCTGAACTGGGCGGCAAGCTCGCAGATGATGATGACCGCGTCGTAATAGGCTGCCAGCACCGGGACAGGCGACCACCGGGTGATGGGCCGCTCCCAGGAATCGGTGCGTTCCATGGGTCCCTCCCCTGCCGGCAACAGGCGCCGTCCCCGCGGGCCCCCCGGATATGCCAGCGTGCCAGAGTTGCCTGCCTCTCGCTACCCTGCGGTCTATATGCCTAAACGGCGCAGCCGCCCGTTGCCGCCGGGGCTAGGCCGGTATGGTGCGGATGTCGCGCTGAGCGAAAACCAGGTGACAGCACGATGGCTCGCTGGTTAGCCTGCCGGAAATGCCCTCCGCGCCAGCTGGCCAGCTTCTGCATGCCCCGGGCGGCCAGACGCCGTTCGAGGCGCTGTGGCGTACCCGCGAATACCTCCGGCCATACCGCTGGCAGCTCGCGGCGATGCTCGCGCTCGCGTTCGGCGCGGTCGGCACCGAGATCGTGATCCCGCTGGTCACCAAGGCCGTGATCGACGGGCCGATCGCGCACGGGGACCGCGGGCTGCTGATCCCGCTCGGCGTCGGCGCGATCGCGCTCGGCGCGGCCGAGGCAATGCTGAACATGATCCGGCGGTGGGTGCAGGCCAGCGCGGTGACCGGCATGGAGCTTGCCATGCGGGACGACATCTACGCGCACCTGCAGCACCTGGACGCCGGCTTTCACGGCTCCTGGCAGTCCGGCCAGCTGCTGTCGCGGGCCACTACCGACCTGTCGGCCATCCGGCGGTTCGCCGGCTTCGGCACGATCTTCTTCATCACCAACGTGGTCACCTTCCTGACCGTCACCGGGCTGCTCATCGGCCTGAACTGGTGGCTCGGCCTGCTCACCGGCTGCGTGTTCCTGCCGGTGACCGTCGCGTGCTTCAGGTTTGAGCGGCGCTATCGCGTGCTCTCCCGCCGCGCCCAGGATCAGCAGGGCGACCTGGCCACCTACGTGGAGGACGCCGCCGCAGGGATCCGGGTGCTGAAGGCGCTCGGCCGGCGGGACGAGGCGGCCGGGCGGCACGGCGCCCAGGCCGCCCGCGTCTACCGGACGCAGCTGGACATGGCCCGGCTGCGCGGGACCTTCTGGGCCGGCCTCGACCTGATACCGAACATCATGATCGGCCTGATCCTGCTGCTCGGCACGTTCGCCGCCAGCCAGCACCAGCTCAGCATCGGCGGGCTTGTCGCGTTCATCACGCTGACCCTGCAGCTGGTCTGGCCGATCGAGGCGATGGGGTACATCCTGGCCTCCGGCCAGGAGGCGGCCACGGCCGCGCAGCGGATCTACGAGATCCTCGATACCGAGCCTGCCATCGCCGATCCCGGCACCGCCACGGCGCGGCAGCGCGCCGCCCCCGCCGGGCGCGGCAGGCGGCACCCGCATGCCGCGGCCGGCAGGCTGGTCCTCGACCACGTGGCCTTCCGCTACCCGGGCGCGCCGCGGCCGGTGCTGCGCGACATCAGCCTGGAACTCGAGCCCGGCGAGACGGTGGCCCTGGTGGGGGCAACCGGATCCGGGAAGACGACGCTCATGCAGCTGGTCCCGAGGCTGGCCGACGTGACCGGCGGCTCGGTCCGGCTGGACGGGGCCGACATCCGCCAGCTCCCGCTGCCCCTGCTGCGCGCCCGGGTCGGCTGCGCCTTCGAGGAGCCGACGCTGTTCTCCGCCAGCGTCCGGGAGAATGTCGCCTTCGGCGCGGCAGACGCCGGCGAGGACGAGATCGAGGCGGCCCTCGCGGCCGCCCAGGCAGGTTTCGTGCACGGGCTGCCGTGGGGCCTGGACACCAGGATCGGCGAGCAGGGCATGGCCCTGTCCGGCGGCCAGCGGCAGCGGGTCGCGCTAGCCCGCGCGATCCTGGCCAAGCCGTCGGTCCTGGTGCTTGATGACCCGCTGTCCGCCCTTGACGTGCATACCGAGGCCAAGGTCACCGAGGCGCTGAGCCGGGTACTTACCGCCTCGACCGCCCTGGTGGTCGCGCACCGGCCGTCCACCGTGCTGCTCGCCGACCGGGTTGCGCTGCTTGCGGACGGCGTGATCAGCGCGCTCGGCACGCACCGGGAACTGCTTGCGCGCGAGCTGCGGTACCGGGAGCTGATGAGCGCGGCGCCCCGGGCAGCAGAACCGGATCCGGCCAGCGCTGATCCCGGCGGCGCGGACGCCGGCGGCGCTGATCCCGGCGGCGCGGACGCGGCCGCCGACGGCGCGGCCGGGCAGGACCTGACCGGAGCAAGCCGGTGAGCCAGCCGGCCGACGCGGCCTGGCGCGGCATCGCGGCCGAGGACGCCGACGACATCAGCGCGAGCCTGTCGGCGATGCTGCGCCGCCGGGGCAGGCGGCTGCTGCAGGACCTGCTCCGGCCGCACCGGGCCAGGGTGGCCGCGATCCTGGTACTGATCCTGACCGCGAACCTGGGGGCGCTGGCCGGGCCATGGCTGGTGGGAATCGGAGTCGACCGGGTACCGCAGCTCACCCGCTCGCATGACCTGGCGCCGATGCTGGGAATCATCGCGGCCTTCGCCGTCGCGGTGCTCATCCAGGCGGTTGCCACCCGCGCGTTCATCGCCGCGATGGGCCGCCTCGGCGGGATGGTCGTGCTCGAGCTGCGCCGCAGGCTCTTCGCCCACTTCCAGCGGCTGCCGGTGGCCTTCCACGAGCGCTATACCTCCGGCCGGGTCATCTCCCGGCAGGTCTCGGACATCGATTCGATCTCCGATCTCTTCGACGAGGGCCTGGACTCGCTGGTCTTCGCGGTATTCTCGCTGCTGCTCGTCGGAGCCGGGATGCTGCTGCTCGACTGGCAGCTAGCGCTGGTCGTGCTGACCGGGTTCGGCCCGCTGATCTGGCTGACCAGATGGTTCCGGCGTGAGTCCGCCGTCGCCTACCGGCGCACCAGGGACACGATCGCCCGCGTCATCGTGCAGTTCGTGGAGACCTTCGGCGGTATCCAGGCGGTACAGGCGTTCCGCAGGGAGCAGCGGAACGAGAAGATCTTCGGCCAGCTCAACCGGGAATACGCGGACGCCAGCCTGCGCTCGTCGCGGCTGGTCGCGATCTACTCGCCGGGAATCACGCTGGTCGGCAACCTGGCCGTCGGCGCGGTCCTGCTCTACGGCGGGCTCCGGGTTATCGACGGCGGCATGCAGGTCGGCGTCCTCGTCACCTTCCTGCTCTACCTGCAGCGCTTCTTCGACCCGCTGCAGGACCTAGCGCAGTTCTACAACACCTTCCAGTCGGCTGCGGCGGCGCTGGAGAAGATATCCGGCGTGCTCGACGAGGAGCCGCAGGTGGCCGAGCCAGCCCCGGCCGTGACGCTGCCGCCCCCGGCCGGCCGGGGCACCGGGCGGACGGTCAGCTTCGAGTCGGTCCGGTTCGGCTACCGGCGCAAGGTAGTCCTGCCCGGCCTCGACCTGAGCATCCCGGCCGGCCAGACGGCCGCGCTAGTCGGCGCAACGGGCGCAGGGAAGACCACCATTGCCCGGCTGCTTGCCCGGTTCTACGATCCGGACCACGGTGTCATCCGGCTTGACGGCGTTGACCTGCGCCAGCTGGCTGACCGCAGCCTGCGCGCCGAGGTGGTCCTGATCACGCAGGAGAATTTCCTGTTCAGCGGCACTATCGCGGAGAACATCGAACTCGGCAAGCCGGGCGCATCGCGGGCCGAGCTGACGGCGGCAGCCGCGGCCATCGGCGCGCACGAGTTCATCGCCGCGCTGCCGGACGGCTACGACGCCCAGGTCGGCAAGCGCGGCGGCAGGCTGTCAGCCGGCCAGCGGCAGCTCATCTCCTTCGCCCGCGCATTCATTGCCAGCCCCGCGGTGCTGGTGCTTGACGAGGCGACCTCGCTGCTCGACATCCCCGGCGAGCGGCTGGTGCAGGAGGCGCTGCGCACCATCCTGGCCGGGCGCACCGCGCTGATCATCGCGCACCGGCTGTCGACGGTCGAGATCGCCGACCGGGTCCTGGTGATCGACGACGGCCGTATCGTGGAGGACGGCCCGCCCGGGCAGCTGCTGACCGGTGGCGGCGAGTACTTCGCACTGCATGCCAGCTGGCGGGACAGCCTCGCCTGACCAGACTCGCGGCCCCCCGGCATTTGCGGGGCGCGATCAGGCAGTGAGATCATGATCCCGGAGGTCTGATGGCGGCTGATGACGTCTCCCGCTCGCCCGGCCGCCTCGGCCGCTGGCCCGGCATGCCGCGGCTGCCCGCCCGCGGCGGGCAGCTGGCCAGGAGGCTCGCGATAGGCGCCGGGCTGGCCGGCTACTGCTGGGTGGCGGCGGGCACGGCCCCGTTCAGCATCGCCGCGCTGATCGGCGTGCTGCTGCCCGGCGCGGCCGTTGCCATCGTCACCATCTGGCGGCCGCCGGCTCGCATTCCCCCGCCGGACCGGCTGGATGTTACCGGATTCTCGTACTGGGCGATCTGTGTTGCCGCCCTCTTCGAATGGGAGGCGTCCGCATTCAAGGACAATTCGCGCCCGTGGCACCCGGCGCTGACGGATCTCGTTAATCCGCTGATCGCGCCACACCCGCTGAAGAGCGTCGCGATGCTGATCTGGCTGCTGGCCGGGTGGGCACTCGTGCGGCGGTGACGGCAGCGATGGCAACCCGGCTCATCACGATCATCGGCTTCGGCTGCGTGATCATCGCGCTGTTCGTGCTCGAGTTCATCGGGCGGCGGCCTGCCACCCGCGTCCCGACCCTCGGTGAGTGGCTCGGGTACATCATGCGCGCGCGGACTGGCCGGGCCGCGATCCTGCTCGGCTGGCTCTGGCTTGGCTGGCACTACTTCGCGAGGTAGCCCGGCTGGTCCTGCCGCGCTAGCCCGGCCCGGCTGTCCGCTAGGCTGGCCTGCGTGATCAGGGGCAGGAAGCAGGCCAGCGAGCAAGCCATGACGCAGTACGCCGCGGACGTCGCGCTCGCGGCCAGATTCAGCGAGCTGCTCGATGCCGCCCGGGTAGCCGAACTCCGATTCCGCCGCGGCCAGGCCACGAACGCACCGCTGCCTGAGCAGCATTCGCTCGCCCTCGACCTGGACGCGGCACTGACGGCCGTCATGCGGGCCGCCTACGCCGCCGAGCGTGCCGAGATCGGCCCGCGCGGCTACGATGACCGGATCCTCCGGCGCAAGGCCAAGGCCACGCGGGTCGTGCATGACTGGACGGATGAGGCCGAGCGACTGCTGACGCTGCGGGAGAGCCACCGGCTCACCGGCATTCCGCCGGTCCCCCGTTCGCAGGCCGCCTGAGCACGGGATCTGCCGTTCCGATATCCGGCATTCCGCCTGCAGCCGGCGTGTCGTGCCGCCCTGGCCGTGATCCGCGTGGAGGATACGTTATGACGGTCACTAACTACGGGTAGTAATTCAGTGTCAGAAAGTACTCCAATGGAAGCTACAAAGGACTAGTCCCAGAACCGTCACGATGCGCTATGCCGGAGCCGGAGCTTAGCTGGCACAGTATTATGTGATCAAGACCACAACGAGGAATGACCAGGAGGCACGCAATGTGCCCGCATACGCCGTCCTGCCCGGATGCGAGAGCTCCGGACCGTGAGGCGGCCCGAACGCTCATCAGCCATCCGGAGCAGGGCTGGAGCCTGCTCTGCAACGGCATTGTCGTCTTCGAGGACACTGGTGAGCTGCTCCCCGATGGGGACACCATCGCGCCGCACCGGCCAACTGACCTGATCCAGCCGGCGCTCGCGCCGCGGCCGCCGGACGAGCGCCGCAGCTCACCGGCGGCCTAGCGCTCCGTGCCACGGGGACGGGGACGGGCCGGGGACCGCGGGCAGGCACGGGGCCGGGGGTAAGCACGGGGCCGGGGCAGCCACCGGGCCAGCGGCGGGATAGCCGCAACTCGGCTGCGCCGCAGCGCCGGGCGTTACAGCGCCAGGACCTCGCGCAGCCACGAGCGCACCGGGCCTGCCACGGCAGCCGGATTCCGCGACAGCGCGTGCGCCTCGCCGGGCAGTACCACGACCTTGCTGGCGTCGGCGCTGGCAGGCACCCCGAACGGATCCCTGTCGCCGCTGACCGCGAGGACTTCGGCGCCCGCGGCACGCAGCTCCGCTGCCCGGGAACGCTCCGGGCGGCCGGGCGGGTGCAGCGGGAAGGCCAGCGCCAGGACGGCACGGGCGGCTGCCGCGCGGGCGGTCCGGCAGGCCACCCGCGCGCCGTTGCTCCGGCCGCCCTGAATCAGCGGAATCCCCGGGAATCCGGCCCTGAGCACCTCGATGATCTCCAGCCAGGCCGCGTCCTGCCGCTCCGGTGAGCCGGGCGCCCGCGCGCCGCGCACCCGGTACGGCTGGGTGACCAGCGCCACCGTGCCGCCGAGCTGGGCCGCCGTGTCGCGGACAGCGAGCAGATCGGGCGTGCCCACTCCCCCGCTGGCGCCGTGCGTGAGCACGAGCAGGAAACCGGGACCGGCAGGGCCGGCCTGGCCGGCCGGTCTGGCGGGTTCGCTGAGGTCGGCCAGGGCCACCCCGGATCCGGTGCTGATCTGCACGCTCGCAGCGTACGTCCTGGGCCTCAGCGGGGGACGGCAGCCGCTGCCGGCCTGGCGGCCGGCCAACGGAAAACCGTAAAGAATGTGCCTGCCGAGCCTGCCGCCGACAGTCACCTCCCGGCGGCAATCGCTACCTGTTCAGCAGCTTCTTCAGGAACTGGCCGGTGTAGCTGTCCTCGGCCGTCGCGAGCTGCTCGGGGGTGCCGGTCGCGATCACGCTGCCGCCGCGCGAGCCGCCCTCGGGGCCCAGGTCGATCACCCAGTCGGCGGTCTTGATCACGTCCAGGTTGTGCTCGATCACGATCACGGTGTTGCCGCCGTCGACGAGCCTGCCGAGTACCCCGAGCAGCTTTCTGATGTCGTCGAAATGCAGGCCCGTGGTTGGCTCGTCCAGCACGTAGATGGTGCGCCCGGTGGATCGGCGCTGCAGCTCGGAGGCGAGCTTGACCCGCTGCGCCTCGCCGCCGGACAGGGTCGGGGCCGGCTGCCCGAGCCGCACGTAGCCAAGCCCGACGTCGACCAGCGTCTTCAGGTGCCGGTGGATGGCCGGCACCGGCTCGAAGAACCCGGCCGCCTCCTCGATCGGCATCTGCAGCACGTCGGCGATCGTCTTGCCCTTGTAATGGACCTGCAGCGTGTCGGTGTTGTACCGGGCGCCGTGACAGACCTCGCACGGCACGTAGACGTCCGGCAGGAACTGCATCTCGATCTTGATCGTGCCGTCGCCTGCGCACGCCTCGCACCGGCCGCCCTTGACGTTGAACGAGAACCTGCCTGGCTGGTAGCCGCGGATCTTGGCCTCGGTGGTGGCCGCGAAGAGCTTCCTGACGTGGTCGAACACGCCGGTGTAGGTGGCCGGGTTGGACCGCGGGGTCCGGCCGATCGGGCCCTGGTCGACGTGCACCACCTTGTCCAGGAACTGCATGCCGGTGACCCTGACGTGCCGCCCCGGCACTGTCCTCGCGCCGTGCAGTTCCTTCGCAAGCGCGCTGTACAGGATGTCATTGACCAGGGTTGACTTACCCGAGCCCGACACGCCGGTGACCGCGATCAGGCAGCCGAGCGGGAAGGCCACGTCCACGCCGCGCAGGTTGTGCTCGCTGGCGCCCTTGACCGCCACCTCCCGGCCGCGGGCGCGCTTCCGGCGGGCGGCGGGCAGCGGGATCGACTCCCGGCCGGTCAGGTAGGCGCCGGTCACCGACTCCGCGCTGTCGAGCAGGTCGGCCAGCGTCCCGGAGACCACGATCCTGCCCCCGTGCTCGCCAGCCCGCGGGCCGATGTCGACCACCCAGTCGGCCGCCCTGATGGTGTCCTCGTCGTGCTCGACGACGATCAGCGTGTTGCCGAGGTCACGAAGCCGCAGCAGCGTCTCGAGCAGCCGGTGATTGTCCCGCTGATGCAGGCCGATCGACGGCTCGTCCAGCACGTAGAGCACGCCGACCAGGCCCGAGCCGATCTGGGTGGCCAGCCGGATCCGCTGCGCCTCGCCGCCGGCCAGCGTTGCGGATGCGCGGTCCAGCGAAAGGTAGTCGAGCCCGACGTCGAGCAGGAAGCCGAGCCTGGCGTTGACCTCCTTCAGGATCCGGCCGGCGATGTGCTGGTCCCGCTCGGACAGCTCCAGGCCGAGCAGCAGCTTGGCCAGCTCGCCGATCGGCAGCGCGCAGTAGTCCGAGATGGACCGGCCGTCCACCTTCACTGCCAGCGCGATCGGCTTCAGCCGCGATCCGTGGCAGGTCGGGCAGGGCACCTCGCGCATGAACCCGGCGAACCGTTCCCGGCTTGAGTCGCTCTCCGCCTCGGCGTGCCGGCGTTCGATATAGGGAATCGCGCCCTCGAAGCTGGTGTAGTACGACCGCTCCCTGCCGTACCTGTTCTTGTACCTGACGTGCACCTGCTTGTCATAGCCGTGCAGCAGCGCGCGCTGCGCGGCGGCCGGCAGCCTGCGCCATGGCGTGTCGATGTCGAAGCCGACGGACTCGCCGAGCGCCTCGATCAGCCGGATGAAGTAGTCGCTGACATGCCCGCCGCTCCACGGGCCGATCGCGCCGCCGGCCAGGGTTTTCGAGGTGTCGGAGACGACCAGCTCGGGATCCACCTCCATCCGGGTGCCCAGCCCGGTGCAGGACGGGCAGGCGCCCCACGGCGAGTTGAACGAGAACGACCGCGGCTCAAGCTCCTCGAACGACAGGTCGTCGTAGAGGCAGGCCAGGTGCTCGGAGTACATCCGCTCGCGATGCGGGTCGTCGTCCGGCAGGTCGACGAAGTCGAGCACCACGATCCCGCCGGACAGCGCGAGCGAGGTCTCCACCGAGTCGGTGAGCCGCCGCCGCGCGGACGCCTTGACGTCCAGCCGGTCGACTACCACCTCGATGTCATGCTTCTCGTACTTCTTCAGCGCGGGCAGTCCGCCCGCGTCGGCCCCGCCCGAGCCGGCACTGTCCAGCCGGATGACGACGCCGTCCACCCTGGCCCTGGAGTAGCCCTTGGCCTGGAGCTCGCGCAGCAGCTCGCCGTATTCCCCCTTGCGGCCGCGGACGACCGGGGCGAGCACCTGGAACCTGGTGCCCTCGTCCAGCTCGAGCACCCGGTCGACGATCTGCTGCGGGCTCTGCCTGGCGATCGGCCTGCCGCAGATCGGGCAGTGCGGCTTGCCCACCCGGGCGTACAGCAGCCGCAGGTAGTCGTACACCTCGGTGATCGTGCCGACGGTAGAACGCGGGTTCCGGCCGGCCGCCTTCTGGTCGATCGAGACCGCCGGGGAGAGCCCGTCGATGAAGTCGACATCCGGCTTGTCCATCTGGCCGAGGAACTGCCTGGCGTAGGCGGACAGCGACTCGACATAGCGCCGCTGGCCCTCAGCGAAGATCGTGTCGAAGGCGAGGCTCGACTTGCCTGACCCGGACAGCCCGGTGAAGACGATCATCGCGTTCCTGGGCAGGTCGAGCGAGACGTCCTTGAGGTTGTGCTCGCGGGCACCGCGAACAACGAGGCGATCAGCCAATTTCGCTCAGTTCTCCGGGGTCGGGCAGGGCAGTTCTCCAGGGTCAGGCGAGCCAGATCCCCGAGAGACAGGGGACGCCCTCATCGTATCCAGGGGGTCTGACAAAACGCCGGGCTTCGGCGCGGGCGCAGGCCGCTGGCTAGCCCCGGCGGCGGCGCGCCCCGCTGCGGTGCCAACGCTACCGCCGCCAGCCGCATTCCCGCGTGCCGGGGTTCCGGCCGCTCAGGCCGTAGGCGAGGATGATGACCCGGGCCAACGAAGGATGGGAGCGCCACGGGTGAACGATCCCGCCGAGCTGCAGCGCCGGCTGGCTGACGCGACGGACCGGCTACTGGCCACCGCGGAAGGGCTCACCGACGGCCAGGCGCGAGAGCCGTCGCCGGGACGCCGGAGCCGCGGATTTCCGGGCCTTCCTGGCTGTTGCTCGCCTGGCTGACCGGCCGCAGCGACGGCGAGGGCCTGGCCACGGACCCGGCTGGGCCGCTGCCCGAGATGCCCGCATGGTAGTAATTCAGCAGGCTCGGCCGGGCCGGCCGGACCGGGGCCGGACTGCACGGGAGATGCCGGACCGCACGGAGATGAGGAGCGCATGAGCTACACCGGAGACGTCAGCGTCGGCGGGCCCGCCGAGACCAGGGAGCTGCCCGGGCTCACCATCACCAAGGTGGCCGTCGGCCCGATGGACAACAATGCCTACCTGCTGCGCTGCACCAGCACCGGCGAGCTGCTGCTGATCGACGCGGCCAATGACGCGGGCACGCTGCTCGGCCTGATCGGCGAGACCCCGCTCGCCACGATCGTCACCACCCACCAGCACGGGGACCACTGGGCCGCCCTCGCCGAGGTGCAGCAGGCCACCGGCGCGGTGACGGTCGCCCACCCGGACGACGCGCCGGGAATCCCGGTGCCAGCCGACAGGCTCGTCAGCCACGGCGACACGATCGCGGTCGGCGACTGCCGGCTGTCCGTCATCCACCTGCGCGGCCACACTCCCGGCAGCATCGCGCTCTGCTATGACGCGGACGGCGGACTGGCAGGCCAGCCGCACCTGTTCACCGGCGACTCGCTGTTCCCCGGCGGGCCCGGCAATACGCAGGGCGACCCGCGGCGGTTCGGCCAGCTCATCACCGACCTGGAGGACCGGATCTTCGGCGAGCTGCCGGATGGCACCTGGGTATACCCGGGCCACGGCGCGGACACCACCATCGGCGCCGAGCGGCCGCACGTACCCGAATGGCGCGTCCGGGGCTGGTGATGGCGCCCGATCACGAGTTCATCGTGGTCGGGGCCGGCCTGCTCGGCCTGGCCGCCGGGCGGGCGCTGGCCGGCCGGGGCCGCGACGTGGTCATCCTGGAGCAGGCCGAGATTGGCCACGCGGGCGCGGGCTCGCACGGCAGCTGCCGGATTTTCCGGCTCGGCTATGACGACCCCGGCTATGTCGCGATGGCCCGGCAGGCAAGGTCACTATGGCGTGCTCTTGAGTGCGCGTCCGGCAGGCAGATCCTTCGCCCTGCCCCGCAGCTGACCTTCGGTCCCGGGCTGCCTGCGGTCCAGGACGGGATGCGCCGCGCCGGAGCCCCCGCCGAGCTGCTGACGCAGCGGGCGGCGGCGGCCAGGTTCCCCGGGATCAGGACCGGCGGGCCGGCCCTGCTCGAGCCGGAGTCCTGCGTGATCGCCGCCGACCAGGCGCTGCGCGCGCTCGCCGCCACCGGGCCCCCGGTCCGGGCCGGCGTCCGGGTGACCGCCATCGTGGATGACGGCCGCCAGGTAACGCTGCACGCAGCCGACGGCACCGCGCTCACCGCGCGTCAGGTCATCGTCTGCGCTGGCCCGTGGACGGCGCGGCTGCTCGGGCCGGCCGGCCTCACGGTGCCCTCGGCGCCCACCCTTGAGCAGGTCGGCTACCTCGCGCCGACCGGCGATCCGCCGCCGGAAATGCCGATCTTCATCTGCCATTCCGTCCCGATGCCCTATGGCCTGCCGGTGCCCGGCTCGCCGCTGTACAAGATCGGGCTGCACCGCAGCGGGCCCGCCGCCGATCCGGACAGCCAGGACCGTGGCCAGGATGCCGGGCTGATGAGCCGGCTCGCGGAACTTGCCGCCCGGCACCTGCCTGGCTTCGCGCCGCAGCCGGTACGGGCCGAGCGCTGCATCTACGACAACACCCCGGACGAGGGCTTCGTCCTGGACCGGGCCGGGCGGGTAGTGATCGGCAGCGGGACCTCGGGGCACGGCTTCAAGTTCGGGCCGCTGCTCGGCGGCTGGCTGGCCAGCCTGGCCATCGGCGAGCAGGCCGGCTTCCCGGCGGAGCGGTTCGGGCTCGGCCGGTTCAGCCGGGAGCCGAGGTCATAGCTGGATTACGAGCCGCACGCGGGTAGTCAATGACCGCGATCAGCAGTGCCGGGGCCCGCTCCGGCCGGCCTGGGATCACTTGATCAGCGTCGCGAAGATGATGACGTTGCTGCGGTAATGGCCGGTGGCCGGGTCGAACGTGCCGCCGCAGGTGATCAGGCGCAGCTGCGGTGTCGGCGCCGGCCCGTACACGTCCGTGGTCGGGAAATGCGCCTTCGGGTACATGTGCTTCGCGGTCACCAGGAAGACCGCGAGCGAGCCGTTCGCCCGCCGGACATAAACCCGGTCGCCCGGCTGCATCATCCGCAGCCGGTAAAAGACCCCGGGGCCGCGCCGCGAGTCGATGTGGCCGGCGATGATCGAGGAGCCGATCGCGCCCGGCCGCGGGCTGAACGTGTACCAGCCGGCCACCGCGGTGCTGGCCGGCACCTGCAGGGCACCCGATGACGTGACGCCGAGCCTGATCAGCCTGGTCCGGACCCCGATCACCGGAATGATCAGGCTGGTCGGCCTGGCCACCCGCTCGCCGTCGGATGGCTGCGGCACCGGCGCCGCGTGACCGCGCGGAACCGGGATCAGCGTTGGCTTGCCGACCGGCAGGGCACCGTGGCCGGAACTGCTGGCGATGGCCAGTCCGCACGCACCGGTACCGACCGCGAGCAGCCCGCAGAGCAGCACCGCGACTGCGCCTCGCTTGCCGACGGGGCGCAGCCGACGGTGCCGTCGCCGCGGCGGCGCGGCAGCGCCGCGGCTCGCAGCCGTAGCGTGCCGGCCGGCCGGCTTCGTCATCTCACCTCATGCGCAGGGCGGTACGGGACTTCCGCAGCCTAGCGATCCCGGCCACGGTAGCAAGTAGCCCGGCTGCCACGGTGACCAGCCACGGCAGCAGTGCTGAGCCGGGCACCGGCGCGGTGCCGCCGAAGCCGGTGGCCGCGGCCCCGGCCGGAAGCACCCGGCTGCCCGCCGCGTCGACCAGGTTGTCAAGCGCGAGGTGACTATGGTCATCGAGGATCACCAGGGTGTGGATGGTGTTGGCCGCGAGCTTGATGCTCGCGGTGGCGTTGCTGCTCTGGCCGGACGCGCGGACGTTCCAGGTACCCGCTGACACCGTCCGGTAGGAGGTGACGGCGGCGAAGGCCAGATTTCGCACCAGCACATTGCTGCCGGTGCGCACCGTGACCTTGTGCTGCTGCAGCGACGCCTGGATCACCCGGACCAGCGCCTTGCCGCGCGGCGCGGTCAGCTTGTCCCTGAGTATCTGCAGCCGCAGCCCGGAAGCGGGCCCCATGCCCGCCACGGTGTACGTCTTCCCGGTCGCCACGTTCACGGTGGTGGACAGCACCGGCTTGGAGCCGGCGGGCGCGCCGGCCCCGCGCATCGCGACCGTGTACTCGCCGGCCGGGACCGCCTGGTAGCCGGACACGGTGCCGTAGGTGACGTGCTTCAGCACGATCTTGGCACTGGGGTTGCCGAACGAGTACAGGTAGACGTCAACCGCCGGGGTGTTCGGCGACAGGTGCGCGAGCCGCAGCCAGCCCTCGTGCGCGTGCGCGGGCGCGGCAGGCGATGCGGACGCGGCCGGGCCGGCCAGGCCGGCCAGGCCGAATGCCAGCCCGATGACCGCGGCCAGCCTGGCTGGCCGGGCAAATCTAGCGAAAAGCCCCATGGTTCCTCGTTCCCTCCCCTGACGGCCAGGGCGGCCGTCAGTTGCTATGTCCCGAGTGCCTGTTGCGGGACGACTACTGCTGGCGCGCCGGCCGCTTCCGGTGCGCCTGCTGCTGCACCGCGGCCGCCCGGGCGCCAAGCAGCCCGAGCGGGCTCGGTGCGGCGAACCCGACGCGCAGCACGTTCCTGCCGCTGGCCAGCCTCACTATCGACATGCTTGAGGCGAGATAGGGGGCGCGCTGCGCGCTCAGGAAGGCGCGCACGGACCGCAGGTACGCACTGCCGGCCACGGCTGGCGGGCTGGTTAGCTCGGCGATGCGCAGCGGGACGCCTGGGCTGGCGCCATGGCCGCTGCCGGGGAAAGCCACGATGCGCACCTGATCCTGCGCGGCCAGTGCCGCCAGGGTGATCAGCAGCCGCGCGTCGACCCGGCCGGCCGCAAGCTCCGACCGGGCCGGGCCCGCCACCTCGATGTGCGCATTGCCCAGCAGTTGCCTGCCGGTCGCCCGGCGGGCCTGCAGGTCGGCGGTCAGCGCGCGCTGGTAGGCCGCGGCACCATCCGCGGCGGTCGCCATAACCTCCACCCGGGCAGTTCCCGAGCCGAAGCTGGCCAGCGTGTCCGGAGCGTACTCGCTGGTCAGGCGGCTGCCGAGCTGGCTGCGTACGGCGGCAGTCGCCACCACGACGGCAGAGCCGAGCGGATCGGCAGCCGATGAGCCCAGTATCAGCAGGCTCCCGGCCGGGAAGCCGTGTGCCTGCAGGGCGGCGCACATGACCGGATCGCAGGCCACGATCGCTGCCCGGCTGACTTGCGCTGCGACCCAGGCCGCCGCGTCGCGGCGGACCGCGGCGGCCCGGAGGCTTCCGCCGCCGGCCTCCGCCGCGCTGGGACTGGAGCTGGCCGCCCTGGATGCGTGCCGGATCAGCGCGACCGTCAGCGTGCCCGCAGCGAACACGACGAGCACCAGCCCGAGCAGGCCCAGCCTGCGCCACCGAGGCCGGGATCCGGCGGCTGCGGTGGCCGGCTGGCGCAGCCCATGGCGCTCCAGCCACAGCCGGAGCGTGGTGGCAACCACCGTCGCCCAGGACGGCTCGGCCGGGCTGTCCGGCTCATCGCGGGCAAGCTCATCGCGGGCAGGCCCATCGCGGGCAGGCCCATCGCGGGCAGGCCCATCGCGGGCAGGCCCATCGCGGGCAGGCACTGAGTCCTCGTCGCTGCCCGCCCACCATCCCGGCGGCTGGGCACGGCTGGACTGGGCCACGTTCTAACCCCCCAAGAGGCCGCACACAGGGATAAACGCGGCCTCAATCGGCCAGCCCAGCACAGTCTGACCAGGTAATTCAGCCAAAATACACTGTTGTTACCAAAACGCTACAGTGTGTCGTGAAAATTGTCTTTTGCACGTTGTCTTCTGCATATTGCGAAAGGCTGCTGTCCCCTCCGGCCTGCCGTGCCGCCAGGCGCCGGGCGCCGCCGGGGTGCCGCCGCGGCGCCCCGGCGCGGGCCAGCGCCGTGGCAATTTTCATCCCGGCAGGCCGCGGCAGGCCGCCAGCCGCCGGTACACGGCGACAGCCGCGTCAAGGGCGTCGGCTTCGGACGGAAGTGCGCGGGCGCGATCCAGTGCGGCCGCGCTCAGCCTGCGCGCCAGGTCCGCGTCCTGGAGCACGGAAAGCACCGCGGCAGCCAGCTGGCCGCTGTCCCTGGGCGGTACGAGCAGCGCCGCGTCCTCCCCGGTCAGGTCCGGGATTCCGCCGACCCGCGAGGCCACCACCGGCAGGCCGGCCCGCAGCGCCTCCTGGATGACCAGTGCCCGCGCCTCCCACACGCTCGGCATCACGAAGACGTCAGCGGCCGCCATCAGCGTGGGCACGTCGTCGCGGCGCCCCGGGAATGCCACGTCAAGCCCGGATCGCCGCGCGGTCTCCGCAAGCTGGCCGGCCAGCGGCCCCTCCCCCACGAGCACCAGCAGCGGGGGCGGTTCCATGTCCCGCCAGGCGGCCGCCGCGTCGAGCAGCACGCCGTATCCCTTCTGCGCGGCGAGCCTGCCGACGGCCAGGATCATCGGCCGTCCGGCTGCCCCGATGGCCGCGCGCGCCTTCGCAGCGGCCTCGGCCGTCGGCTGCCCGGCGGCGGGTGCCGGGACGACGGCCTGCTCAACGTCCCGCACGCCGAGCCGGCGCATCCGCAGCGCCAGGTCACCGGAAGCGCAAAGCACGGCATCGGCGCGCCGGGCGATGACTCGCTCGAGCCCCGCGTAGACAGCGCGGGCCAGCCCGCCATCCGGCGCGGCGTTGTGCACCGTGACGACGAGCGCAGGACCGGTGCGAGGCCAGCGCGTCAGCGCGGCCGCGGCGACCGCGCCGGCCCGCATCCCGTGCGCGTGCACGACATCGGGCGCCGCCGTCGCCAGCAGCCTGCGCAACCGCAGGACCGTCGCGGCATCCGCGGCCGGCCGCGGCCGGTCGGCGATGTCCACCGCGGTGAACCTGACTCCGCCCTGATCACCTGCGGCACCGCGGAAGAACCGGCGCCAGGTTTCCGCGGGACCGAAGGCGGTGACGGTCAGGCCGCGCGCCGCGCAGCCTTCCGCGAGCATCGCCACGTGCACGCCGGTCCCGGCGGCGGCGGTGCCGAAGACGCAGGCGATCCGCAGGGCCGTCATGACCGCGTCCGCCTGGCGAGCCTTGCCGCGGCGACTCGCAGGTCACCGCCATCGAGCCCATAGCCGACAGCCCCGAACGCGAGGGCGGTGCCTGCGCAGGCGGCCACGGCGAGCAGCCCGTTCCTGAGCACTCCGGTGGCCGGCACGGCAGCCGAAAGCGCGGCACCGGCCGCCGCACCGGCCAGCGCCGCCGCCAGGCCGGCCGTGCCGGCCCGGACCATGCCATGCAGGGCCGCCGCGCCCCTGGCCGACCGGACGGCGGCCAGCAGGGCGATGCCGGACGCCGTCAGGCCCACGGTGTTGCCCAGGCCGAGCACTGGCACGACCCAGCGGGGCGAGACCAGCCTGACCGCGGCCACGTCGGCAGCTATCACCAGCAGCCAGCCTGCCGACACGGCCGTCGCGGCCACCCGGTTGCGCCCGTCGGCCAGCAGCACCCTGGACAGGCAGGCGACCAGGCCGTAGCCGATCAACCCGGGGGCGAACGCCGCGAGGGCAAGGGCAAGCTGGTTCACCTGGGCCGGGTACGACGCGAAAATCCGGGCCGCCGGCACGGCGGCGCCGACCAGCAGCGCCGCGCCCAGGCAGGACGTCAGCAGGACCGCGCGGGCTGAGCCGGCCGCGGTGTCATCGAAGGCGCTGCCCTCGCGGGCGGCGAGCACCGGGAAGGCGCTGATCGCGATCGGGATCGCCAGCACGGCATAGACCGAGGTGAAGACCTGCCAGCCGTAGCCGTAAAGGACGATGGCGCCGCGGGCGCCATGGCCGTTGGCGAGCCAGGTCACCACGAGGACCGATGCGTCCTGCGCGAGCAGGGTGGCGATCCCGACCGCTGCCAGCGCCCGCGCCCGGTGCGCGATGCCCGCCGGGAAGCGCAGGGCCGGCCGCAGCCGCAGCCGCAGCCGCCAGGCGGGCACCAGCGCGGTGATCACCAGCGTGGCGACGCCTGCCGTCGTGCCGACCGACAGGGTAAGCTCGGCCGCCGTCGACAGTCCGGCCAGGTCGGTGGTGTGCCCGTGACCGAGCGGCACGAAGGCCATGTACGCGGCGATGACCACCAGGCTGGACAACACCGGGGCCAGCGCCGGGGCGGTGAACCTGCGGTGTGCCTGCAGGATGCCGTAGAGCACCACGGCCAGGCCGTAGAGCAGGATCTGCGGGGCGAAGACGGCGAGCATCCGTCCGCCGACGCCGACCATCCCGGCCTGCGCACAGCCCGACCTGCCGGGCGGGATGAGCAGCGAGATGATCGGCCCAGCGGCGACCGCGAGGACCGCGCTGGCCGGAGCGAGGATGGCGACTGTCCAGGTCAGCAGCGCGGCGCTGGTCCGGCTGACCTCGCTGGCCGCGGCCGGATTGACACCTGACCGCTCCGCCGGGCGGGCCAGCACCGGCACCATGATGGCGGTCAGCGCGCCGCCGAGGACGATGTCGTAGATGATGTTCGGCACCTGGTTGGCGGTTGCGTAGGCGGTGCCAAGGCAGGCATTCCCGACGGTGTGCGCGAACACGACCTGGCGGCCTAGCCCGGCCAGCCGGGCGAGCACCGTAAGGCCGCCGATCAGCGCCGCGGCGCTGCCGATTCCCCGCGCCGCCCGCGACGGGCCGCCTGGCTCGGTTACCCGGGCGGCCGGGCCGGTCACGGGCCGGCGGCCGCCGGCGCAGGACCCGCTTGACCGGGCTGAGCGCGAGCACCGGCCGGCTCAGGGCCGGCCGGTTCCTGGCCGGCCGCGCCAGCCCCATCCGCGCCAGCCGCCACACTCCGCACCGCCGGATTCCGGTCCGCGGCACTCCCGGTTTCCTGGCCGGCGGCCGGCTGCCCGGTCCTGGCGGCGGGCGCCGCAGGGCGCCGGCCAAGCATGTCCAGCCAGCGTAGCGGCGGGGTCCGCTCGATCACCTTGGTGAAGCTCACTACCTCGCTGGCCGCGGTCAGCCCGACGATGACGGCCAGCGCCGCCACCCGCGCCTTGCGCGGCAGCGTGACTGCCGCGGCCGTGCCGAGCATCGCCCCGAGGGCGTTCGCCCCCGCGTCGCCCAGCATGGCGCGCTCGCCGAGGTCATCGGGGAGCAGCGCGAGAGCCGCGCCAGCCGGAGCGGCGGCGGCGCAGCGGGCCGGCCCGGCTACCCGGGAGCCGACCGCGAGCAGCGCAGCGGACGCGAGGGTCACCTTGATGGCCCGGCCCGGGCGCAGATCGAACAGGTTGAGCAGGTTCGCGCCGCCCGCCGCCAGGCTCGCGTTGATGACGATGTCGGCGGCGGAGCCGCCAAGCAGCGCGCCGGCCGCGGCCCCGGTGGCGCCGATTCCGCCGATCTTCACCGCGCCGCTGGTCAGCTCGCCATGGGCCAGCGCGCCGAGATGCCCGCGGAAGCCGCGCCGCTTGCCGCTCCCGGCCAGGTCGTCATAGCAGCCGAAGGCCGCGGCGCCCGTCCCCGCGACGGCGAGGGCGGCCCGGCCGCGGGCCGGCAGGGCCGGCCCGAGCACGGCCGCCGTGACGGCGGCGGCGGCGACCGCCGGTCCCTCCAGCAGGGTGACCTGCTCGCCCCGGTGGTTCGTCCGCGCCCAGGTGGCCGTCCCGCCCGGCGGCCGTCTGGTGAGCCCGGCATAGGCAGCCCTGGCCGCCGCCCCGGCCAGCCCGCCGGTGATGGCCGCGGCTGCCAGCCCGCCGCCGGCCCGCCCTCCCGCGCTCGCCGCCCTGGTCATCGGCCTGCCCCCGCTATGGCGGCCGCACTATGCGTGGGGAGCGCATTGTGCGTGGGGAGCGCATTGTGCTTCGCGGCCGCATGGTTATGCCCGGCCGGGCGGGTGCTTGACGGCACCGGGGACAGGCTGGCTGACGGGGTGGGCGCCGGGCTCGGCGCGGTGCCCGGCGCTACGCCGTAGCTGGCGGGCTTGTGCCCGGACAGCAGCAGGCTCAGTGCCTGCACGACCATCACCTGGCCGGGCGCGGTATTGGCATTGTCCACGCTGGACACCTCGATTCCGGTATTGCCGCTGGCCAGCTCGTCGATCGCGCTGCCAGCCCCGGAGCCCGGGTAGGACCCGGTGAGGACAGCACCACGGCAGGCTCCGTCTAGCAGCTGAGTCATGGAGATCAGCGCGACATTAGCGGGATCGGAATCGCCGGCCGCCGGCGGGGTGGCCGGGATGACCACGACGGCGAGCGTAGCCGGGACCAGCGGGGTCTTGCTGACATGCAGGAAGCCGCCCTGCGCGAAGCCGGCCAGTATCGCGTGCGCCTGCTGGGCGCCGATGCCCGGGCCGTCCTTGGTCACGATCGCGGCGGCCAGCACGCTGGCGGCCCTGAGCTGGCCGGCCAGCTGCGGGTCTTCGGCCTGCTGCGTGCTCTGGCCGGCCAATCCTGGCGGCGCGAGCTGCTGCGCGAGAGCGATCAGGTTGTTCTCGTTGGTCGCGCTGGTGTCGAAGAACTGCTGCTGCAGTGCGACCTGGCCGGTCACGGTGCCGCCCGCGCGGCGTACCGCGGTGGTAATGCCGCCGATTGCCTGCTGCTGCGCGCCGGGCGCGGTGACAAGCACCACGCTCTGGCCGTCGAGCAGGTGGGCGAGCAGCAGCGGCGCCACAGACTGGACGAACGTCTCGTCGGCCCCGACCTGCTGACTGAGTGCACGGTTCGCCAGGTTCTTGGCGCTGATCTCATTGTGCAGGGAGGTGGCCTCGTGCTGGAGCGTGCGCAGCGTGACGCCGCGCAGTGCCGTGGCGCCGAACACGATCCCGATGGCCAAAGCGAGGAAGATGGCCACGATGGAGACGAGGTGATACCGGAAGTCGATCACTAGAACAGTCCGGTCAGCCAGTAGGCGAGGTCGTTCCATTTCGCCGCGAGGAACGTGGACAGAACCGGGCTCACCGGCGAGAAGGCGAGCGCGACCAGCAGGGCGACCGACGCGGCGAGTACCAGCACGATGAGCGCCCCGGCGGAGATCCGGCTCCGGTAGAGCCTGCTGACCCCCTTGGCATCGACGATCTTGTCGCCGACCTTCATCCGCGTGAGCACCGCGCTCGCCATCCCGGACCTGCCCTTGTCGAGGAACTCGGCCATCGAGAACCGCATGCCGACCACCACGATCAAGGTGGCGCCCATCTCGTCGGCTAGCAGCACGGCAAGGTCCTCGCTGGTGCCCGTGGCCGGACAGAGCACCGACTCCAGGCCGAGATCCTGAACCCGCGCCAGGCCGGGCGCGACCCCGTTCGGGTACGCGTGCACGACAAGCTCGGCACCGCAGTCGAGCGCCTTGTCGGACACCGAGTCCATGTCGCCCACGATCAGGCTTGGCCTGTACCCGGCCTCAAGCAGCGCGTTCGCGCCGCCGTCCACGGCCATCATGACGGGCTTGAACTCGCGGATGTAGGCACGCAGCGCCTGCAGGTCATCGCGATGGCGGTAGCCGCGCGCCACCACGAGGACGTGCCTGCCCTCCAGGCTCGTCCGCAGGCCGGGTACCCGGATCCCGTCAATGAGCAGCTCGGCATCGCGGCTGATGTACTCGATCGTGTTGGCCGCGAACGCCTTGAGCTGGTCCGCCAGGCCCGCCTTCGCGTCTTCCATCGCCGCGGCGACAGACTCGCCGTCGTGCACAGTGCCCTTCGCGACGACCTCGTCGCCGGCGTACAGGGTCTCGCCATCGAGCCGGACTTGCTGGCCGTCGGACACGCGCTCGAAGACCTCGGGGCCGACTTCGTCCACGAGCGGGACGCCGGCCTCCATCAGCAGCTGCGGGCCGAGATTGGGATAACGGCCGCTGATGCTCAGCGCGGCGTTCACCACAGCGCAGACCCCGCGCCTGATCAGCGCCTCAGCGCTTACCCGGTCGAGGTCGGCATGGTCGATAATGGCGATGTCCCCCGGCTGCAGACGCTTGGTCAGGTTCTTGGTCCGGTGGTCGAGGCGAGCCGTCGCCGATATGCCGGGCAGGTCCTGGGACTTGCTCCGACCGGCTCCGGGCAGTTTGCGAGACATCACCTTCATCGCAAGGCAATCTTGCCAGATCCCTGGGCCGGGGAACGCCACACGAGTTTTCACCGGGCGTTATCGCCCCTGCTGGGACATTACCGCCGGCGCTCGGCGGCCGCGGCGGCGAGCAATTCCTCGGCGTGCGCCCGGCCGAACTCGGAGTCTTCAAGCCCCGCCAGCATCCGGGACAGCTCCCGGATCCGGCCCTGATCATCCAGCCTGCTGACCCCGCTGCTCGTGACCGAGCCGTCGTCGGCCTTCTCCACCATGAGATGCGTGTCGGCGAATGCCGCGACCTGCGGCAGGTGGGTCACGACAATGACCTGTGCCAGCCTGGCCAGCCGGGCGAGCCGGCGGCCGACCTCGACCGCCGCCTTCCCGCCTACCCCGGCGTCCACCTCGTCGAACACGAACGTCGGCACCGGGTCGGCGCCCGCGAAGACGACTTCAATCGCGAGCATGACGCGGGACATCTCGCCGCCGGATGCCCCCTTGTGCAGCGGCAGCCCGGGCGCGCCGGGATGGGCCGCAAGCCTGATCTCGACCTCGTCGCGGCCATGCGGGCCGAACTCGTCCTGCGGGGTTACCGCGACCGTGAGCCTGGCGTGCGGCATGGCCAGTGCGACGAGTTCCGCGGTTACCTCGGCGGCGAACCGCTTGGCGGCGTTCTTCCGGCCGGCGCTGAGCTGCCCGGCCAGCGCGCCGACCGTCGTGGCGAGCGCAGCCTCCTGCTCGGCCAGCCCGGCGATCTTGTCATCGGCGCCGTCGAGCTCGTCCAGCCGGGCGGCCGCCTGCTTGGCCCAGCAGAGCACCGCGGCGATGCTGCCGCGGCCGCCTGCGGCAGCCTGGGCGACGGGGCCCGGCATGCCGCCGCCATCCGGGCCGGCGCCGGCTGCCGCGCCCTGGCCGCCGTCAGCAGCGCTGCCTGCGTCGCCGGCCGGGCCGCAGGCGGTGCCGGCCGAGCCGTAGGCACGGACCAGCCGGGCCAGTTCGGCGCGGCGCTCCTGCACTATTGCCAGCCTGGCCGGGTCAGCCTCCACCGCCTGGGCGTAGGAGGCGAGCTCGGCCGCGACGTCGGATACCAGGTAGGCAGCCTCGGAGAGGCGCGCGGCCAGGGCGGCAAGTGCGGCATCGTGCTGGGCCGCCGCCTCCAGCGCCTGCCGGGCGCCGGCCAGCAGCGTCAGCGCGTCGGGGGCCTCGTAGAGCCCGCTGGACGGGTCGGACTGCAGCGCCTCGTGCGCCGCCGTGGCCGCCGCGTGCAGGGCGTCGGCGTGCGAGAGCCGTTCGTCTTCCGCCAGCAGGTCGATATCCTCGCCGCTGGCCGGCTCGGCATGCTCGATCTCGGCCAGGCCGCGACGCAGGTCCTCGGCTTCCCTGGCCCGGTCGCGGGCCTGGGATGTCAGTTCGGCCAGCTCGCCGCGGATATCCCGGAGCCGCTGGTAGCAGCGCTGGTAGTCGGTCAGCACCGCCGCGTGCTCAGGGCCAGCGAACCGGTCCAGCGCCTCGCGCTGCCGGGCGGGCTTGAGCAGCTGCTGCTGGTCAGCCTGGCCGTGCACGGCCACCAGGTCGTCGGCGAGGTAAGTGAGCAGGGATACCGGCACCGACCGGCCGCCGGCGTAGGCGCGCGACCGGCCCTCGGCGGACACTGAGCGGCTGATGATCAGCGCGCCGCCCTCGTCGTCGAGATCGCCGCCTGCCTCATTGACCTGCCGCGCCACGGCGCCGCGCGGGTCAACCCGCAGGCGGCCGTCCACGCTGGCCCGCTCGGCGCCCGGCCTGACCCTGGCCGGATCGGCCCGGCCGCCGAACAGCAGGCCGAGACCGGAGACGACCATGGTCTTGCCCGCGCCGGTCTCGCCGGTCACCACGTTGAAGCCCGGAGACAGCTCGAGGATGGCATCGTCAATCACCCCGAGCCCGGTGATACGGACTTCCTCAAGCATCGCCGCTCGGACCCTCCTCTCGCTGTCCGGCCGCGGCCACCGCGCGCCGGGCATTGGCCTGGCCACGCCAGCCTTTCACTGGCAGCCCGAACTTGGCGACCAGCCGGTCGGTAAACAGCGCGCCGGCCTCGGTGCCACCCTGCGCGGCATTGTCTTGCGCCGCGCCGTGTTGCGCCGCGCCGTGTTGCGCCGCGCCGTGTTGCGCCGCGCCGTGTTGCGCCGCGCCGGCCAGGACGGCGCCGGACCGGCTCTCGCCGGCCAGGACGGCGCCGCGGAGCCTGGCCAGCAGGACCGGCCTTGCTCCGCGCCGCACCTCGACTCGCGCGCCCGGTGGCAGGTCGACTTTACGCCGCCCATCGCACCACAGAACTGCGCCGGACGCCTCACTTTGGCCGTCCCCGGCGGCCTCCGGCGGCCACGCGCTCGAGCCGCCGATCACCTCGGCGGCGAGCACCGACCGCGGCGAGACCACCATCGGTCCGGCGAACAGCGAGTGGGCGCTGATGGGCACCAGCAGCAGCGCCTCGACTTCCGGCCAGACCACGGGGCCGCCGGCCGAGAACGCGTAAGCCGTGGATCCGGTCGGAGTCGCGAACACCACTCCGTCGCATCCCCACCGGGACAGCGGACGGCCGTCCACCTCGGTCACCATGTCGAGCATCCGCTCCCTGGCGGCCTTCTCCACGGTGGCCTCGTTCAGCGCCCAGGTCTCAGCGGTGACGCTGCCGTTCTGCCGGACGGTCACGTCGATGGTCATCCGCCGCTCTACGGCATAGCGGCGGGCCACCACGCGGTCAACGGTGTCGGACAGATCTTCCGGATCCGCCTCGGCAAGGAAGCCCACGTGACCGAGGTTCACGCCGAGCACGGCCGCGCCGGCCGGCCGGGCAAGCTCGGCAGCTCGCAGCAGGGTACCGTCCCCGCCGATCACGATGACCATCTCGGCGCCGGCCGCTGCCTCGGCCGACACCGGCATTTCCCGGGCGGCCGGAAAGCGCAGGTCCGGCGCCTCGGTGGCAAGTACCCGAACCGCCAGGCCAGCCGCGCTCAGCCGGTCAAGGACCAGGCGGGCACTTTGCAGCGCCGCCGGGCGCCCCGTGTGCGCAACCAGCAGCACCGCCCGCTGTGGACTCATCGAACTCCCTCCGCGTCGCCCGGATCCTGGCGGCCCGGGCCCCGGCAGCCCCGGGCTGTCCGGCTCACTGCGGCCCGTCCTCGACGGCCTGCTGCAGCGCCGCCGGATCGAGCGGCGGCGCTCCCCCGCGCAGCCAGAGGAAGTACTCCACGTTCCCGGACGGGCCGGGCAGCGGGCTGGCCACGATGCCGCGGACGCCCAGGCCCGCCGCCGCCGCTGAGGCTGCCACCGATGCGACGGCACCAGCCCGCTCGGCTTGGTCCCGCACCACGCCGCCCGCTCCTAGGTTGCCCTTGCCGACCTCGAACTGCGGCTTGACCAGCAGCACGAAGTCGGCGTCCGCGGCGGCGCAGGCAACAAGCGCGGGCAGCACAAGCGCCAGCGAGATGAACGACAGGTCCGCAGTCACCACGTCCGGGGCAGGGGCGACCTGCCCGGGCGTGAGCTGACGGACGTTGACGCGGTCGAGCACGGTGACCCGCGGGTCGGTGCGCAGCTGCCAGGCCAGCTGGCCATACCCGACATCGGCCGCGACCACGTGCGCGGCGCCGGCCCGCAGCAGCACGTCGGTGAATCCGCCGGTCGAGGCGCCGGCGTCCAGGCAGCGGCGGCCGGCCACCACCAGGCCCGCGAAGGCCGAGAGCGCTGCCGCCAGCTTGCGGCCGCCGCGCGATGCGTAGTCCGGCGCTCCGCGCGGCTCCGCGACGGCGATCGCCGCATCCTTGCCGACCTGGGTGGCAGGCTTGGCGGCAGTCTGCCCGGCCACCGCCACGCGGCCGGCCGCGATGAGGTCGGCAGCCTGCTCACGGGACCGCGCGAGCCCTCTGCGCACAAGCTCGGTGTCGAGCCGCATCCTCCTGCTCATGGACTAGCCGCAGCCGCTCAGCGCCCCGGCCGGCGTTGCGCGGCGGCCTCGCCGGGCCGATCGGAAGAGCCGGGCACGCCGGGTCCGGCGGCTCCGGCAGGTCCGGCGGCTCCGGCGGCTCCGGCAGGTCCGGCGGCTCCGGCGGCTCCGGCAGGTCCGGCGGCTCCGGCGGCTCCGGCGGCTCCGGCAGGTCCGGCGGCTCCGCCGGTTCCGGCAGGTCCGGCGGGAGAGCCTGCGCTGCTGTCCTCGGTGTCCAGCTCGCCTAGCACCTCGCGCAGCCGCCGGTGCACCTGCTCGAAGACCGCCGGATGCTCGGTCACCGGCAGCCCGGCCAGTTCGTCGAGGCTTGCCAGTGCCTCATCCACCCTGGTCTCACCGGTCGCAGGGCACCGCTGCGCCTCATCCGTGTCCATACTGTCTTCGTCGGCCGCAGGCCGCTGCTGGCTCGCCTGCTCCTCCTGCATTAGCCATCACGCTCCCCGGGCGGCTGTCGGTGCCAGTGCGTGCGCCGCTCCTCCTGGAACGCTACCGTCCGGAAACGACGAAGCGGCGCACCGCATCGTCCCGGCCTGGCCCGGGCGGCGGCACGACGGCCCGGATATGGACAACGACGATGAAAGCGAGGCCATGATGGCGACGGCGGAAGAATGCCGCAGGGCGTTGCAGAGCCTTACCGCCCGCATCTCGGAGATGAACCCAGCGGACCGCGCGACCCACCTGGCCGACCGGACTCTGAGCTGCAAGGTCAGCGACCTGGGCGTGACGTTCCTGACCAGGCTCGGGTCGCACGGTGCCGACGATGTCAGGGAGATGACCGCCGCGGATGAGGCCGCGCAGATCCGGTTCACCGCCAACAGCGATGACGTGGTGGCGATCGCCGGCGACCCAGGCACATTCGCCCGGGCATGGCTCACCGGGCGGCTGAAAGTCGAAGGCAACCTGTTCGACCTGCTACGCCTGCGGAAGCTGATGTCATAGCCGCTGCGCGGTCGGCCGGGACCGGGCCCGGCCGCCAGCGGGCATGCGCGCCACCAGGCTGCCGTCCGGGCGGCTCAACATCACGCTGCGCGAATCCGGCCTGGAGTAGCCGCGGGCCGCCCAGGCCGCCAGTGCGATGCTGGGCAGATGCCCGAGGGCGACGTGGTCTGGCGGACAGCACGCCAGCTGAATGATGCACTGGCGGGCAGGGTGCTGGTCCGCAGTGATTTCCGCGTGCCCCGGTTCGCCGCCGCTGACCTGACCGGGCGCCTGGTGACGGCTGCGGTATCGCGTGGCAAGCACCTGCTGATCCGCCTGGACGACGGCCAGAGCGTGCACTCGCACCTGCGCATGGACGGCTCGTGGCGGATCCGCCCGGCCGGCCGCCCGCCGCCACGGGACCACCGGGTCAGGCTGGTGCTCGGCAACGACACCTGGCAGGCCACGGGCTACTTGCTGTCGATGGTGGAGGTCCTGCCGACGAGCCAGGAAGACCGCCTGGTCGGTCACCTGGGCCCCGATCTGCTCGGCCCGGACTGGGATGCAGCAGAAGCAGTCCGCCGCCTGCAGCAAGATCCGGAGCGGCCCGTCGGCGAGGCACTGCTCGACCAGCGGAACCTGGCTGGCATCGGCAATCTTTATAAATGCGAGGTGCTGTTCTTGCGCGGGATCAGCCCGTGGCAGCCAGTCGGCGCCAGCGGCGACCTGGCTGCGCTGGTCAGCCTGGCCCGCCGCCTGCTTGACGCGAACAAGGACCGGGCCGGCCAGGTAACCACAGGCAGGCGGGAGCGAGGTGCGGAAACCTGGGTGTACCGGCGGCCCGGCCGCCCCTGCCGCCGGTGCGGCACTCCGGTCCGCACCGCGGGGCAGGCCGCGCGCCGCGGAGATCCCCCGGAACGGGTCACCTTCTGGTGCCCGCATTGCCAGCCCGGTCCCGGCGCCAGGGACGGCACGGGCTAGCAAGGCAACGGCGGCGCCTGGCCGGCCCAGCCAGTTTCGCCGTGCACGGGCCACCGGCGCATCGGCCGGCTGGCTGATCCGGCTCCTACCGGAGGCTGATTTCAGTCGGCGAAGCCAAGTTCCGCGAGCGCGGGCTCCGCCATGGCAGCCGAAACCTTGCCCGACGTCCAGGCCGCAGCGCAGAGCGCACGGAGCCCGTCCATTGGCGCGCCCGAGCCCGTCAGTCTTAGCCGCCGGCTGTCCTCGTCAAGTCGCGCCGCCCAGCCGCCGCACTGCTGCGCGCCGCCCACCGCCGTCACCCGCGGGTGTGGCCTGAGCAGCCCGGCCAGGCCGGCCGCCAGGTAGCTGGGCCGCTGCCGCGGGGGCGCCAGCAAGACGTCTGCGGGCCTGGACACCCCGGTGAATACCAGCAGGCTGTCGGCCCCGGCCCGGACTGCGCCCTCGATATCGGTGTCCAGGCGGTCACCGATCACCAGCGGCCGACGGGCACCCGTCCGGTCTACCGCCTCGACGTGCAGCGGCGGCTCCGGCTTTCCTGCCACTACCGGCGACTGTCCCGTCGCGGCTGCGATCGCCTGCACCAGCGAACCGTTGCCCATCTCGGTACCGCGCGCGGTCGGCAGGGTGACGTCGGCGTTCGCGGCGACGAACAGCGCGCCGCCGGTCACCGCCAGCGCGCCCTCGGCGAGCAGCGCGTAGCTGAGATCCGGCGAGAAGCCCTGCACCACCGCCGCCGGCCGTTCCGCGAATGCGGATACCGGCCGCAGGCCACGTTGCCGTAGCGCGATCCGGAGACCGTTCCCGCCGACGACCAGGACGCGCGCGCCGGGTGGCAGCCGCCGGGCAAGCAGCCGCGCGGCGGCCTGGCCCGAGGTGACAACGTCGGCCGCGGTGGCGGGCACGCCGAGCCTGGTCAGGTGAGCCGCGATCGCGGCCGGCGTGCGGGACGCGTTGTTCGTGACGAAGGCATGCCGCATGCCCCGGGCCGCCGCCTCCCGCAGCGCCTCAGGCGCGCCGGGAACAGCGGCGCTGCCGACGTACACGACGCCATCCAGGTCGAGGAGCGCGACGTCATAGGCCTCGCTGAGCGGACGGTCGCAGCCGCGCGGAGCCAGCGCCACGGGCGCAGGCGCGGACACCGATGCCATCAGGCCTGTCCCTCGTTCCGCGACCGGAAGCGGAGCGTGGCGCGCACATCGCGCAGCGCGTCGGTGTAGTGCCGGAGGTCCGGCCGCATGGCCGCCGCCAGGGCTAGGTGCTCGGCTGCCGCGCGCGGGTCGCCTGCCCTGGCCAGTGCGAGGCCCAGGCCGAACTGCGCGTAGTCGTCGCTGGGACTCGCTTCGACGATCTGCCGGAAGCTTCCGGCCGAGGCCGCGTACCTGCCCGCATCGAACTGCGCCCGGGCCAGTGCCTCAAGCACGCTGCGGGACTCCGGCTCCGCCGCGGCGGCACGCTCAAGCAACTGGGCGGCGGCGGCGGCGCTACCCCGGCCAAGCAGATCGAGGCCGCGCTGGTACAGGGCGTAGGTGTCGCTCCCGTCCGGCGCCGCCCTGGACTCGGCCGCGCCCTGGGCGTCCGCCTCCTGGCGGCCCTGCACGCGCGTATCTTTGTCCGGCCGGGAATCCTTGCCGCCGCGCGGTCCTTCTGACATATGTGCAGATCCTTCCGTCCGGCCACGAGACACCTGAGGCGCGATTGCCGCCGGAACACCGACGTCCTGGCCTCGCGATGGCGCCGTTTCGCGGGGTCCGGTATGCCGCGGGCCGGGTGAGCGGTCTAGCCGAGGTCACTTCTCCACCGTACGACGTCATTGCGCACGACATCGAGGACCAGTTGATCGCCGCGGATCCGCACAACGTGGTCCGCCTGATCCTGCCGCGCAGCGCGGCGGGACATCCAGCGGAGATCTATCAGGACGCCGCCAGAACGCTGCGCGACTGGCAGCACGACCGCATCCTGGTGCCGGATGCGGTTCCCGGGCTTTACGTGTACGAGCAGGCAGCGCCGGACCCGGCGGGCGGCGCGCGCCCAGCAGGCCGGGCCGGCCGGTCGTCCGGCGTCCTGCAGCGTGGCCTGATCGGGGCGTTGCGGCTGATCCCGCCGGAGGCCGGGATCGTGCTGCCGCACGAGGACGTCATGCCCGGCCCGGTCAGCGGCCGGCGCCAGCTGATGGAGGCCACCCAGGCGAACCTGGAGCCTATCTTCCTGCTCTACGACGGCAGCCGGCCCGGCGCGGCGACCCGCCTGGTGGAGGATGTCGCGACGACCAGGAAGCCATTGGTCGAGGCGCTGACCAAAGACGCAGTCCAGCACCGGCTGTGGGCAGTGACCGACCCGGCGGAAATCGCTGCCGTGGCCGCTGACCTGGCACCGCGGCAGGCGCTGATCGCCGACGGGCATCATAGGTACGCCGCCTACCGGCAACTCCAGGCACGGCGCCGGGATGCGGGCGAGCAGCACGGGCCATGGGACTACGGCCTGGCCTTGCTGGTCGATTCAGCCGCGTACCCGCCGCAGATCGGCGCAATTCACCGGGTCATCCCGCGGCTGCCGCCGGCCACTGCGGTAGAGCTCGCCAAGAGCGCATTCTGTGTCCGGCCGCTGCCCGGCGGCACCCGCGACCTGCCGGCGGCACTCGACGCGCTCGCGCAGGCCGCCCGGTACGGCGGCGTGGCGTTCCTGGTGGCCGGCGGCAGCCAAGCGCACCTGCTCAGCGAGCCCGACCCGGTCCAGGCCGAGGCAGCCATGCCGCCGGGCCGCTCGCCCCGCTGGCGCGGGCTGGCCGCATCGGTTCTGCAGGAACTGCTGATCACGCGGGTCTGGGGCATCCACGACGACGAGCGGAGCGTCCGGATCGTGCACCATGACGCGGCGGCGGCGATCCGCGCGGCCGATCAGGCACCGGGCGGTACCGCGGTGATCTGCACCGCGCTGGCCGCCGCCGACGTCTACGCGATTGCTGCCAACGGCGAGCGGGTGCCGCGCAAATCGACATCCTTCGGGCCTAAGCCGCGCACCGGGCTGGTGATCCGTACGTTCGCTCAGGGCTGAATTAGCGGAATCTCGGCAGTGACCCCGCCGCGAGAGGTCAGCCCGGGCAGGCCGGGTCAATGCTGGCGCAGGCCCTTTCTCGCGTACAGGCTCAGCGGCGCCCACGGGCCCTGGACCAGCACGAAATGACTGTTGAAGTACGCCTCGAGCGCGGGCGTCCAGGCGATCCGCACGGCGTTGTACGGTGTCAGCCAGACATACTGCGCGGTGCCGAGCGCCTGCCGCCACACCGCGGCCACCGCCGGAACGCTGCCGGCCGTGAGCCCGTTCCGGCCGCGGCCGAGCACATAGTCAGTCCCGGTAGCGTCCACCATCAGCGAGCAGCCAGGCACGTCGGAGGTGAACCGGTCGGTGGCGATGAGCAGTGATGCCTGGTCGGTCAGAACGCACGACCGAGGCGGGATGACCCGCTGCGCGGCGGCCGTCGGGTAGACGGGCGTCGGGGCGTTCTCGGCCCACGGCACGGCGAGCGGCAGCGCGACGATCACCAGGCCGGCCAGCCCGGCCGCTGCCCACCGGACGCGATCCGGCCGCCGGAGCCGGTCCACCCGCGGGTCGCCGAGCAGGCGCCCGGCGGGCAGTGCCAGCGACAGCGCGAGGAAAGGCGCCAGGAAGCCCGCGTAGTGGTAGTAGAAATCGTCCGGCAGCAGGAAGGCCGCCACCACGAGCACAGTCGCCGCGATGGCGAACAAGTCGAGCGCGCCCGGCCCGCGCCTGGTCACCAGCCAGGCAGCAGCGAACAATCCGGCAATGAGCGCCGCGGCGATCACGGCCGCGACAGCGAGGGCGCCATCGGAAGGATGCGCGGCGGTAAGTCCCGTCATCTCCTGGATACGGAACCATAGTGGAACGCGAGTATCGGTCCTGGTCAGCTGCGCGACGATCACGCCGTCGTACAGACTCCTTGGCGCCGCGGCGGCGAATGGAAGCACAGGGACGAGGAACCCGGCTGCCACGCCGGCCATGAACCGGGCAGCCCGCCTGGGCCTGGGCAGGCTCAGCGCAAGGATGACAGCCACCGGGATGATCGCCCACACCTTGATCGCCCCAGCGAAGCCGAGGGCCGCCCCGCCCCAGGCCAGCCTGCGGCCCGCGGCCAGCTGATCGCCATCAAAGACGGCGACCGCCCCGGCCAGGCAGCCGAGCACCAGCCAGGGCTCCAGCAGCACGGTATGCGCGGACTGCACGGCGGCCGGATAGATTGCCAGGATCCCGCAGGTCACGATCGCGGGGAACACGCCCCGATGTCGCACGAGCAGCCCGCCGAGCAGCACGCTTGCGGCGCCGGCCAGCGCGGTCAGGATCCGCGCCGCCGCCATCGCCCATGCAGCACCGGTCAGCTTGGAAAGCAGCGCGGCCGGCAGCATCAGCAGGATGATCCCCGGCGGCTGCACCGTGACGAAGTCGCGGTACGGGATAGCCCCGCTCACCAGCCGGAGCGCACCGCCGAAGTCGGCGCCGTCGTCATACTCGGTTGCCCCGAGCAGGTGGCCAGGACGGGCCAGCTGGTAGAGCCGCAGGCCAAGCCCGAGCACGGTCGCGGCCGTGATGACGACGCCGGCCGGGGTACGCGGGATCAACCGCCGGCCGACCCGCTGCACGGCCGCGGCGCCGCGCGCCGGGCCGGCCTCCGGCCGCACAGTGATATCACTCACGCCTGTCCCTTCAGCTCCCATGGCCCGGCAGCCACGGATTCCGCCGCGCGTTCAGGTTAGATGGCATCCGGCCATGCGAGAGGGCAAAGGGGGCTGTCTGAGAGAATCAGCGGGTGCCCGGAGCTAAGCCTGATCATGACCTGACCGCCGCCGTGACCGACCTTGGCCATCAGGTGTACCAGATCGACACCCTGATGGCCGGGTACGACGGGATCACCGCCGGCTACCTCATCCGTGCGGACCGGCCCTGCCTGGTCGAGACGGGCACCGCGCCGTCGGCGCCCATCGTCAGGAACGCGCTGGCAGGGCTGGGCATCGGCCCGGCGGACCTGGCCACGGTCGTGGTCACGCACATTCACCTCGATCATGCCGGCGGCGTAGGCGATATCGCGGCGATGTACCCCCATGCGCAGATCGTGGTGCACGAGCGGGGCGCGCGGCACCTGGTCGATCCGTCTCGCCTGATGGCCAGTGCCCGCATGGTCTACGGTGACGAGCTCGACGAGCTGTTCGGCGCGCTGGCGCCTACCCCGGCCGGGCGGATCCGGGCGGTAGACGGCACCGGGATGATCGACCTTGGCGGCGGCAGGCGGCTGGACAGTCACTATGCCCCTGGCCACGCGAAGCACCATATCGGCCTGGTCGACTCGGTAAGCGGCGACCTCTATGTCGGCGACGCGGCCGGTGTCTACATCCAGGAAACGGCCGACCTGCGGCCTGCCACGCCGCCGCCGGACTTCGACGCCGGCACCGCGCTTGAGTCACTGCGCACGTTCGCTGCGCTGCGGCCCGTGCGGCTGCTGTTCAGCCACTACGGGCCGGTCGACGCGGTAGCGGAGACCCTCGGGCGGTCAGCCGAGGAGATCAGGCTGTGGGTCGACGAGACCCGCCGGGCGCGGGGCGCTGGGCTCGACCTCGACCATGCCGCCGCGATGGTGGCCGAGCGGACGCGGGCGCGGTACGCCGTGCTGGCCGACGGGGCCGATCCGGCCCTGGCCGCCAAGTTCGACCGGGTGAGCAGCACCGCAGCCAATGTGGCCGGCATAGCCCGCTGGCTCGATAACCAGGGCGGCTCCTGACGCTGTCAGTCATCCTGGCCTGACCGCGTGCAGCGCGGCCGGCGTAAGGTTCAGGTCTCCCAGAACCGGAGCCAGCTAAGCACGAAGCGCGTATACCCGGCGAAGTAGGGCTCCAGATCATCGACAGCCCGGAACGATGGCACGCCAGGAAAGCCGAAGCGCGCCACCGTCGTCACAACAGTCGAGCCCTGCCGGAACCGCAGCGCCTCGTAGCGCGCAGGGGTGTCTTCATCTGTGCTCACCCGGCGGCGGAATCGTCGGTCCCGGGTGCGTCTAATTAGCCTGGCCCTTCGGTTCGCCATGCTCGTCCAGCACGTACGCATCGCCGAGATCGGCCGCGTCGGCTAGGTGGCCAGGGCCGGCCAGGCCGACGGCATCGCCGGGATCGCCGAGGTCTGCGAACTCGAACGGGTCGAGTTCCTCGAAACGCTCCGCCGCGTCTGTCTCGTCGCCGGTGTCCGCTTCGGCCGCCCGGCCGAACCAGTCCCTGGCCTCGTCCTCGCGCCCGGCGTCCAGCAGCGCGTCGGCGTAGGCGTAGAACAGCCTGGCCGACCCGGCGAACGGCCTGCCGTCGGTGATCTCGGGCACCTGCAAGGCGACGACGCCGGCCTGGGGCAGGCCCTGATCCCGCCGGATGCCGGACTCCACGATACGCAGCTCGATCTCGGTGGCCCGGTCCAGGCCACGCGCCTGCGGCCCGGTGACGAGCGCGAGCGCGCGGTCGAGCCTGCCGAGCGCCCGCTCGCAGTCCGCCATCATCGGCAGGTAGCTGCTGCGTCCGGTCAGCCGCCGGGCAGCCCTCAGCTCGGTCAGCGCGTCCGCCCAGGCCCCGGCTCGGTAGGCAGCGATCCCGCAGGTCTCACGGACCACGCCGACGCGTGCCGCGAGCCGCCGGGCGGCTTGCGCGTGCAGGTAGCCGCGGTCCGGGTCCTCCGCCACGGCCGCTGCGACCAGCTGCCGGGCTACGGCATCTGCCAGGTCGGCGGGCAGCGTACGCAGCTCGGCCCGCGCGGACGGATCCAGCTGATCGGCCGTTAGGCCGGCCGGCACGGCCGGTAGTGGGCCCTCGCCAGCATGCCGCCGTCCCGGCGACGGCTCCGCACGCGCCGACGCTGGCCGCGCCGTTGCCGAGCCCGGTGAGCCTTGAGCCGCAGGCCCGAATGCGGGCCTCCCGCCCGGTCCGGCCCTGGACCGCGGGCTGCCGCTGCGCCCGCTGGCACCGCTCCGCCCGCCGAGACCGCGCCGACCGCCTGAACCGGCGCCCGGTGAGTCGCCTCGCCGGGTGCCGGCCGGCCGGTCGGCGCCAGAGGAACTCTCGGCGCCGGATGAACGCCCGCCGCCAGAGGACCGGCCAGCACCAGAGGACCGGCCAGCACCAGAGGACCGGCCAGCACCAGAGGACCGGCCAGCACCAGAGGACCGGCCAGCACC